>MDSZ01098691.1_pt1 | contig 15746 bp, 18 predicted proteins | sample 811201 | NCBI WGS metagenome assembly MDSZ01 (sample SAMN05326647, study PRJNA326480) | marine metagenome | isolation source: seawater | place: Indian Ocean: North | collected 2010
AAAATGTTGATGTAGTAGATATTGCTAAATATAGATATTATGATTGGTATTTAACTACACCAACAATGATTTTATCTTCAATAGCATATTTTGCATATAATAATAATAAATTACAAAATAATGATTTTACTATATTTGATTTTATTAAAAACGATCAAAATAAAATATTGGAATTATTTGGTTATAATTTTGGTATGTTATTTTTTGGCTATTTACAAGAAATTAATATAATTAATATATTAGTTTCTACTTTAATAGGATTTGGATTTTTCTTTTTACTTTTTTATAAAATTTATATATATTATGTTGTAGAATCAATAGAGAATTATTTTATATTCTTTTTAATGGCATCAATATGGTCTATATATGGTATTGCAGCATTATTTAATTTTAAAATTAAAAATGCATTTTATAATATATTAGATATATTTTCTAAAAACTTTTATGGATTATTTTTAGCATATTTAGTGTATTCATTGGCATATTAATAATTTTTTAAATAATATTTAATTAACTTTCTTAGTTTAAATGTATTTTTATTTTTATTTTTATTTTTTTTTAATGTTTTTTTTATATATTTATTATTATTTTTTTTAATTTTTTTAAAATAATAATTTGATTTTTTATTTTTTTTACCACCATTAACTAATGTATCAATTTTTTTTATGTCTTCATTTACTTTATCTTTTATATCTTCATTTACTTTATCTTTTATATCTTCATTTACTTTATCTTTTATATTAAAATCTAAATTCATGTAATCTTTTTTAATAGGATTTAACATTCTTTTAAATGTATCATCCTGAAAATATTGATTTAAAAGTATTTTAAATAAATTATCTAAATTATTTGCACTATTATAGCAATTAAAATTACATGACATTTTTTTATTTAAACTAACTTTTTCATCTAATGAATTTTTAATATAACAAACTACATCTAAATATATTTCAAAACGACTATCTATTTTATCTATTTTTAAACGCGAATCATTTGAATTAAACTCTTTATAATTATTTGAAAGTAATTCATAATTTTCTTCATTATCTATATATTTATCTATTTCTTCTTTTAATACATCGAAATCTTCTTTTAATTTTTTTTTTACTAGTGATTTTATTTTTGATTCATTATCTCCTTTTTCACCTGTTGATTCTTCTAACTTTTTTAAATTGTCTTTAAAATTTTTAATAATTTCTTTATTTTCTTTTAATTCATTTAATTTAACTATTTTAACATTATCTATTACATAAAATTTATTATTATTATATAATACATTTTCTGGATTTTTATAGAAAAAAATCTTATTTACTAAGTCATTAAAAAAATCATTATAATTATAATTATCATTTGTTTTTTTATAATTAGCTGAAACATAATTAAATAAATCATTATCAAAAAATATTTCTTTAATATTTTTTGGTTTTTTATTTTTAAAAATTTCAATATTTTTATTTAATAAACTATAAAAATCATATTTAAACCTATTTAAATCTATATCTTTACTTATTAGAATATCTTTTTGATTTATATTTTTATCAAATAAATTAGTGCCATAATTTATATATTTTTTTCTTGATTTACTATTATTGATTAATTTTTTCTCAATATTAATTAAATTTGTATAAAACCTAATTATAGAATTATTATTTACATTTTCAAATTTTATATCAAAATAACATTTTAAATTATTAGTATTATTAAAACTAATATGTGATAATTGTATGCATGGAATTATTTTTTTTATTTTTTTATAGTTATTATCGTTGACTTGTTTTTGAAATTCATTAGTTGAATAAATTATACTATCTCTTATTATATAAATATCATTTAATATTGTATATATATTATAATAGGTAATAATTTTTTTTATTAATGTTTCATCTGATCTAATAAAATTGTAAAACTTTTCAGGAGTATTATTAGTTTTATAATCATTTTCATTAACAAAATATTTACCATATTTATATAAAATATCTTTAAATACTTTTGGTGTATTTAATTTTACTATTTTATTATAATCACCTCTAATTTCTTCAGTATCTTTTTTTAAATTGTCTTCAAAATTTTCTTTTAATTTGTTAAAATAAGTTATTAAGTGATTATAACTAGAATCTTTTTCGATTTTAAAAAACTTTTCATAATTATTATCTTTAAATTTACTAAAAATAGACTTTTCAGTAATTAATTTTTCAATTTCAGTTTTACAATTTTCATTTATATTATTAATAAGTTTATTTTCTATTGGTAATTTACCGTCTGCTTTAATATATAAATTAAAAATTTCTCTTTTGTCATTATCCTTATAAGTTTCAAAAAAATCTTGATACGAATAGGTTTTCAAAAATTGTTCTTTATTTTCACTATATCTTATACCAAAAAATTTGTCAAAATGGTCTTTCGTATTCTCATTACATTTTTTTAAATATGAAGTTGAAAAAAAATCAGGAATTTCTTTAAACGTTTTATTTTTCAATAAATCTTGATATTTATCTGGTTCTTTTAAAATATCATCTAATGTTAATTTTTTTTTTTCACTTTCTTTACTAACAATATAGTTTAGATTTTCTAATGTAATATAATTACTAGAAAATGGTAATTTTATATTACCACTATTATCTTCTAATGTATTTTTTAATATATCAATATTTTTACTTTTATTTTCATAAAAATTATAAAAATTAATATTACGAATATCATCACCTTTTATATTATAATGATAAAATACTCCATTTTTTATTATATTATAGTCTTTAACTATTTTTTCTTCCTTATTTGAAGATAAATAAGTTTCATATCTAAATGTAACATCTATATTTTTAAAATTATTGTTACTCATAATTAATTATATATTATATTAATGCTATATAATTAATTAATTAAAAATATTTAAATAAAATATTTAAATAAAATATTTAATTGAAATTAGTTAATTTATTTTTAAAATTACTAGTTTCTTTATTTTTTGCTTTTTCTAATACTTTATATGCTTTTTCTAATTCTTCTTTTGATATTTCTCCATCACCATCAGTATCAATAACACTTTCTAATTTTTTATATTTTTTTGGTAATACACAATATTTAGAATTTTCATTAAATATAAAATTACTTAATATTATAAAAACAGCAGTTAATCCTAATGCAACTACTATATCTCTTGATCCCATAAATGCTATAGTAAATATTAATACTTCACGTGCAATATTTTTTATTATCATTTCTTGACCTTTAGTTAATTTTATTTCAATATATCTTGAACCCAAATTCATAAAAATCATCATTATACCTAAAAATAATTTACTAGTACTTAAATTGTTAAAAAAATTTAAATTAAATAAACTATTTAATTCTTCATTTTTATTTTCATTTTTATTATTTTTACTAATTTTATTAATTTTACTTTTATTTTTAATTTTACTATTATTATTCATTAATATTATATTAAGATAATAAAAAAAATATCTATAATTTTAGTAGTTTTTAAAAATATTATTATCTAAGGGATTTATAAGAATATGTATCAATTAAATCCAGCATCATTAGATTCAGATAATTCTAAATCTGAATCTTTATATAAAAAATCAAATAATAAAACATATAAAAATAGAAAAAGTGTAAATTTTGACACATCTAGCGATGAACCAATAAAAACTAAAATAAATAATGTAACAAATATTTTATCTAAACTGCATTCTTCAAATGAAGAAGACGAAGATAACACTAATTTTCAAGATAATTTATTACAACAAAAAAGCAAAAATTACGAAAATAGTATGTCAAATGTAAATATAATAAATAATGAAATCAAAAAAATGAATTCTATTGATTCTAATAATATTAGTAATACTATTTATAATAGTCAGGCAAATAATGTATATTCAAATTTAGATGATAGTTATAAATCAAATTATAATTTTAATAATCAAGAAACTACTCTAAATAGTAATAAAGAATTACTCGGTAAACTTGATTATATTGTACACTTATTAGAAGAACAACATAATGAAAAAACAAATCATATAACCGAAGAATTAATATTATATTTATTTTTAGGAATATTCATAATTTTTGTTTTAGATTCTTTTGCACGATCTAGCAAATATACCAGATAAATTTTATCAAAATAAATATAAATTATTTAAAAGTAAAAATAATTTATATTTTTTAAAATATTCAAATATGTATTAATTATTTATTTTTGGAAAACATATAAATATTCATTTCTATAACCGCTATCATTATATGATTTTTTATCTATTAATTTAAAACCTTTAGATTTTGCAATATTTACTATTGTAGAAATTTTAGGCATATATAATTCGCATATATTTTTTCTAATACTATGTGTTTCAAAATTTTGAAATTTTTCAACAATTTTATAATATGGTTCTTCCATATCATTATTTAAGTCTTCATTATTTTTATAATTACATACATATTCTATATCTTTATTAAATTTTATAATATGTTCAGTATTTTTTTTACCATATTTTTCAGAATTATAAAGAGTTTTATTATTACTATTAGATATAAAAATATTATAATCATCACGTTTTGTTAAATTAACAATTAAATATCCGCCGTCTTCCAATAAACTATAACAATTTTCAAAAAACGTATTTTTATCTTTTATCAAATATATTGTTCTTCCTAAGCATAATATATGCGAAAAACTATTATATTCAAAAATATTATTTTTTAAAATATCTCCTACTTTAAAATCACATTCTGGATATTTTTCTTTTGCTTTAGATATCATATCAGGAGACTTATCTAAACCAATTACACCATAATCTTTATTATATAATTTATTAACATGATCTCCTGTTCCACAACCAACATCTAATATATTTGTATTAATATTAGTATTTCCTATTTCTTTAATTAAACCTATTTCAAAATTGCTACGTTGTTGATTGCTTGAAATATGATCATAATAATTACTATAAAATTTATCATATATATCATCATTTTTTTTTAGTTCAAAATAGTTGTCTTTAAATAAGATATTATTGTTATCAAAATTTTCTAAATTATTTTTAGAGTTTTTTAGATTTCCTAATATTACAAAACAAAATACCAATATTAAAAAAAATATAAATATTTTTTGTACACTATTTAGATTTTTTAATGAATTAAATAATTCTTTAAAAATTTGTGATTTTATTTTAATTATTTTATTATATATCATTTAATATGTATTAATATTATAATTTTTATATTTTATTATAATAATTTCATTTATTTATAATTATGGATCCAGATAATATAAATGATGTAAGAGAAGAATTTAAAAATATTACTTTTTCAAAATACCAAAAGTCAAAAGCGAAATATGAACTTATAGATTGTATATATAATTGTAAAATTGAAAATGCTTGTTATTGGAGTGCTGAATTTATATGTTCAGGTCATTTTTTAGATTTATGGGATATAATTATACTATATTTTTGTAAATATATTCATTCTGGAAATCCTAAATTACCTATTTATTTAAGTATGCGTTATAATAGTTTTTTAACAATTTTAAATAATGGATATTCTAATAATCTACTTGTAATGAGAAATAATAAAAAAATTAGAAAATTATTTGCAGAAATAATTTGTATTTTATGTTATAGTGTTAAAAAACATATTTATCAAGACGTTAAATTAAACAAAAATGAAGAATTTGATTTAACTAATATTAGTGAACGTTTTAAAGCACCTAATATACATTTTATTGATAATATTTTTAAAGATGATGATCCAAAAGAATTATTAATACCATTAAATGAATTAATATATAATTTAGAAAATAATAATATAATAGACACATGTTATTGGTTTGAATGGATTTTAGAATTTGAAAATATATGTAAGAAAAAAAAGAAAAAATGTTTGTGTCAAGCACGAAGTTATGCGCCAAAAGGTAGTCAAAATGATATAATATGGATTTTATGGGATACTATTTTTTATTATAGTAATATTGAAAATAATAAAAATAAAGAAAATACAAATATTATTAATAAAATAGTTAAATCATTATATGAATTATATATTATTAAATATAATCCACCAATTAAAAAAAAACGTAAATTTATTATTTACTTTTGTTTTTCATTAATTATTGAAAATTATAACTTTGAATTACCAATAACAAATAAAAGTCAAGAAATAGAAGCAATTATTTCAAAAATTGATACTATTTACAAAGAAATTAAAAAAAATGAAATTAGTCCAAATACAGATTATTTATTTACAAATCTTAAAAAATCTAATCTTGAAAAAACTATTGAAAAAATTGAAATGATTAACAATATATAAAAATTATTTTTATTTTTTGAGAGATTATACAAAAAATAAAAAAAATATTAGTATATAGCTTATCTTCTTTTTGTTCCTCTTCTTCTTTTTGTTCCTCTTGTTTTTGTTTTTCTTGATTTTCTTCTTTTTGTTAATTTTCTTCTTTTTATTGATTTTCTTCTTTTTGTTAATCTTTTACCTCCACTTACCAGAATATTTTCTCCTACGTCTGGTGGTGGTAGTGGTGGTGGTGGTGGTGGTAGTGGTGGTGGTGGTGGTGGTAGTGGTGGTGGTTCTGGTGCTACTTCTTGTTCTGGTTCGGGGGCTGGTGCGGGAGCTGGTGCGGGGTCTTGTGCGGCTTCGGAGAGAGCGGCGGCGAAGCTTGATACATTGCCATGATGCTCTGTACGTTGTCTTTTTTGATTCACGGGGGGAGGCCCCGTAACCTCAGACCTTTCAGGATCCATTGTTCTAACTGGTGAGCCTGTGCCTGTAGTTGATTATTCATCGAAAGCTATTGGTGTTCTTAAAGTTGCATCAGGTTGTTTCGTCCTGCTACTTAAAGGCATTTATATATATAATCAATATATTATTTTATATATCATATATATATTTTTCTAAATTTCATTTAAATAGTATATATGATTCATAAAAAAAATAATTTTTATTTCTCTTCTTATTTTTTGTTTGTATTTTATTCAGCATATGTATATACATGTAAGAAATGTTTACCAGATCCAACATCAACAGGTTTAACTTTGACAATATTATTTGATTGATTGATCAACCAAAGTGTTTTCCTACGCTTCATTTTAAGATCTCTATAAATTGTTCTTAGCGATAGTTTTTTATTCATATTTTCTTTTAAATAATCTTCTACTTCATTAATTTCAAGATTAAATGATTTTACCATTGCTTTATTTTATTATTATTTTATTTTAAAAATAAAATAATATCAATTTTTTTTTTATTATTTCTTCTAATGTCGCCTCGGTAACGATATAGGCCATGCAAATATTTAAAAAATTCGAGTATTCTTTTTTCTTACATTTTAGAGATTATTTTTCTCTATAATAAAACATTATTTTATAACCATAAGTAAAATTATATTTTTCAGGATAATAATTAGGATTTTCTATAAAATCCCAATCTTTATTAGTGTTAATTAATTTTTTCCATTTAAATTTACTTAATCTAGTGTAACTATCTCCATCAAATTTATATTCTTCATTATTTATTGTTAAAACACTTACAAAGTGTTTATTTGTTTTGGGTTTAAAAAAAGTTTTATTTGTTATAATTATAGAATCTAAAACATATTTAATATTTTGATCTTTTATATTTATATTGTAGTAATTTTCATATTTTGTAATATTTTTTGTTTTTTCTTCAATAGTATCCTCTAACACTATTATATCGGGTATAACATAATAGTTATTTAAAGTATAAATTAATACATTTTCTATATTACTATTTTCATATATATTTATATTTAATATTTTTAACACATTATAGTTTAAATAATTTATTATTGTTTTATAATACAATAATGGATTTCCTGCTTCATAAATATTATGTAATTTACTAAGTTTTCTAGATTTTTTTGGATTATTTATAATATTATAAATTTGTTTAATATAAAAATTTGTATCTAAATTATTTGTTAATTTTTTAACTTGATTATATAAACTTAAATTATTATTATTATAACTATCTTGATTATATGATGCTTCAATGTATAAATTTAGTATAAAAAAAAGTTTACGCAAATTTTTATCTTGAATTTTTGTTCCTTCATTTTTTTCTCCTTTAATCATTAATTCTCTAAAAAATCTAAAAAATTTTCTGCCTTTATCACTAAAGAAAAATGTTACATACATAGTATTAAACCAACAATTTGCTACAATTTGTTTTGGAGCAATAAATTTTGAAGGATCCATCTTTTTACTATATTTTAAACTATTTAATAAAAAATTTATCACATGTTTATTATTATAATTTAAGCAAACTAATTTATTATTAACATTTATTTTTAGCTTAAATAAATTATTACACAAATTTAATTTTTTCTTTTTAAATGTTTTAATACTTTTAACATTTAATTTTTTATTAATTGAAGGACTATAAGATTTTTTTTTTTTTAATGTTTTTTTACTACTATACATTAAATTATATTAATATAATTAAATATTTTAAATTAATGTATAAATAAAACAAAAATTAAATTATTAAAATCTTTTCAAATTATAAATGGAAAATAAAACTAACTCTAAAACATTTCAAGAAAATTTAATAGATTCTGGAAATACTTTAAAAGAAACTCTTAAAGGATTAACTTCAATTAAAAATTCTAATACTAATTCAATTGAAGAAAATAATGAAAATCAATCATCAATTAGTTCTATTATAAAATCACCTTCATTAAAATCAATATCAGAATTACCAGCAAGTTCAATTAAACAAGCTTCAAATAAAATTAGTGAAACTACTTCATCATTTTTTAATATAACAAGTATAAGTCTTTTTTTATTAGTAGTAATTGTATTAGGAATATTTGGTTATATTATTTATGATTATTTAGTAGAAGGAAGTGAAGTTATTAGCAATTTATTTAATAATATTTCTGATTTTTTTAGTCAATTTACAGAAAATAATAATAAAAAAAATTCTAAAGAAATTGAAAAGAATGATGAAAAAACAAATGAAAAAACTGATAAAATAATAAAAAATATAGAAAATAAAAAAACTAATAATTTAAAATCTCTTGAATCTAGTGTAAAAAATAAAAAATCAAAATCTATTGTAGAAACAGAAAATTCAAAAAATTTAATTGAAAATGAAGAAAATGATGAACCAGAACCAATAAGAACAAACTCTTTGACATCTGGTTTTTGCTATATAGGTAAGGTAAATGATACACGTTATTGTACTAAAGTTGATGCGCGATCAAAATGTATGTCTGGTGATATATATCCAACAATGGAAGTATGTGTTAATCCTAATTTGCGTACCTAGCGGGGAGAGCGCCCCGCACGCGCTATTAAAATTATATTTTCAAAATTTAAAATAATATTATATTAAATTTTGAAAATTATTTTTATCTTCTTTTAGTTCTTTTTCTTTTTTTTAAAGATTTCTTTTTTAAATATTTCTTTCTTTTAGTTCTAGAATTTCTGCGACCACCGTTATTTTTTTTTTCTTTTTTAAGGGGGCAATTATTATCTTTTCTACATAATGGACATATAAATTTTTCATCTTCGTTACAATATTTAGATATACAATCTTTATGAAATATATGATTACATGAAGTTATTAATATTGTTTGATCAATTAATGGAGCGATGCATATTGGACAATCTTCATTTTTTTCAAATATTGAAATTGCTTCTTTAAAATACTCAATTTTCCTTTTATATGCCATAGTTTCATTTATATTAAAAAATTCAAATATTTCGGGGGGAGATTTTTTAAATAAACTTATTATATCACCTATACTATTTAATGTTTGAATATTTTCAGTGTCTTGCTGGTCAAACGAACTTAACTCATGACGAGTAAAAAACAACCTATCATCTGGTAATTTATTACTTTTAAAATATGATATTAAAGAATTTATATAATTTAATTTATAATTTAATTTATAATCCATTATATATATAATATATCTAAATATTATTTCTATTTTTGTATTAGTTAACTTATCTATTATAACGCGTTTTATTTTTTGGTGTTTTTCTTTTTCTCTTTTTTGCAGTTTTGTTATTTAATCGCGTATGGGGCGATTTCCCCATTAATACCATATATGGCTTAAAGAATTTAAACATATCATTTGATGATCTATTACCATTATATTCTTTTTTTAATTTTCCATTTTTGAAAACCATAATTGCTGGAAAACCTTTTATTGAATTTGTTAATGAAGAATAATCAATAAAATTTAATTGATCAGAATCAATTTCTAAAAGTAAACCATTACATTTAGTCTTTTTTAATTTTTTTTTTAAATACTCCCATTGTGATTTCATATTTTGGCAATGAATACATAATTTACTAAATATACCAACAAGACATATTTTTTTACTTAATAATTGTTTAATTTTTTCTTTATCAAAAGAAGAATTATTTAGTTCAATTATTTGCATTTATATAAACAAATATTTTAAATAACTAAAATATAATATTTATATAAATTAATAAATGGAGTATAAATTATTAATTATTTTATTTATTTTTATTTTTGGATGTTATTATTATATTAATTCATATAATTTATTTGAAAGTATGGAAAATAAAGAAAATATGGACAATATTTCTAAACGCTGTCCAAATATGTTAATTGAAAAAGATGGACGCTATGCACTATTTAATAGTGATTTAGCAGTTGTTCCAGGTGTAAATCCAATAGAATTTAGTTCATTAGATGAATATAGTGAATTTTTAGATTGGCAAAAATCTCAAAATATTAATTGTCCAATATTATATTTACAATATACTACTGATACACAAAATAATGATTTAATACAAGTTAAACCATCTTTATTTGAAAATGATGGTGGAGTGCCATATAAAGATGTAATAAGTTTTGGAAAAGAAAATGAAGAATATTATGAAAAAAATAAGATGTATGATGCTACAAAAGACTCAACACCTAAATCTGATCATAAATATAATACTAATATGTTTCAAGGATATGATGAACAGAATCAAAATATTGGTTATGATACGCCATTAGATAAATTATATAATAGTACTTCTGAAAAAAGTGCTAACCCTATGGATACAAATTGGGCAGGTAAAAAATATACAGAATCACGAATAAAAGCAGGTGATTATAAAGGACGTGAAGTATATAAATATAATATTTAATAAATTGTTATTTAATACATTTTTATAAAAAAATATTTAAAAAATATTTACATTATTTTAATAATAGCGCAATTAGTGTAGTGGTTATCATCCAACCCTTCCAAGGTTGGGACACGAGTTCGATTCTCGTATTGCGCAATTTATAATTATTATAAAAAAATAATAATTATAAAAATATTAAAACTAATTAAAGTATATATTTAAATGTTAGTTATTAATAATTTTTTATTAACTTTTTTACCAATATTAAGTATAAGTGATCCTAATTCTAGAAATATATTACCACCTATAAATAATGTATATAAAACTACATTAAATGTACCATTACTTGGTAAACAAAATATACAATATAAAAGAGTTGGATTATTAGAATCAGAAGTTAAATTAGATGGTAAATTAAATGCAGTTGGTTATATATATTTTGACAAAACTAATATTTATAATTATAAATTTGATAATACATTAAAAGATATAGTTAAAAAATATAGATGTACTATTTATAATCCATATTACGACAAAAAAAATGATTTAATTAATTTTAAAATAAAAATTAATATAATCCAATTTCAAAAAACTTTGGTTTTAAAAAATATAAATCAAATAAATTGTATAACTTGATTTAAGTAATTAATATATTTATTATTTTTATAAAGAATATTTTTATTATTAATATGATTTTGATTTATTTTATAATTTAATAAAATATGTGCAACTATAGGTCCTATATACCATAATTCACCATATTTTAAATCAAAATAAGTATTATAATTTTTTTGTAAAAAAATACCACCTACAACACTTACAAATATACCTAAAATATATTTTAATTTATAATTATTATGTATCTTAAAACAACGTAAATAATGTAATGGAGTATGTATACATAATAAATGTAATTTTGCTATTATAGGTTTCTTAATCCAAAAATAATGTATTAATCCAGAAAAAATATAGCGGATATTTTCTATGTTATAAATTTTATTTTTTAATATTATTTTTTTTGGTATATCTTGTGTAATATGAAAAATAGAACTACTTATTAATAATGTTTTTCTTTGAAAATAATTTAAATTATATACTAATGGTGCTGATAAAAAATTATATATAAGTGTTTGTTTGGGAAAGTCAATTAAATCTGTTGCTCCATGGCCTATTATTGGAATTAATAATGGATATTTTATATTCATTATTAATTAAGTTAATTATTATTATATATTATATCTTTTTAACTAATTTACTTTAATTGTTTATCTTCTTTTTGATTTTTTTGATTTTTTTGATTTTTTTACTTTTCTTGATTTTCTTACTTTTCTTGATTTTCTTGATTTTCTTACTTTTCTAGATTTTTTGCGACCACCATTTAAGTTCATAGTACCTTTCACTTGTTCTAACATATTATTCACTTCTGATTGTGTTTGGTGAAGTTGTGATTCGCCAACTGCTTCTTCTACTTCTGCTGTCATATTTTTATATATTAACTAAATATTATAATTTTTATTAAATTTATAATAAATATTTTTTTTAGTTAAATCATATTAATTATTTCTTCTTTTAATAAAATATTTTTTTTGTTTTCTAAATTATTACTATTATTTTCAGAATAACATTTTAAACTACGCGCACTAGCATCTTTTGCATTTACATATTTTGGCATCCAAAAATAGTCAATTAAATGATCTGTTCCAATATAATCTTTGTTATAAAGATAACGATAATATGCTTGTTCTTTAGTTGTTGGTGGATTTTTATAATTTTTCATTTTTTGATATAATAATTGAATATTTACTAAATCATAATCTATATTAGTTAAAGATTCGACTTTTTCTTGAATAATTTGAAACCATGATTTTTCTAAACTACTTACACCATCACTAAATGCTTCTTTTGTACGCCATAAAATTTCTTTTGGTAATAAATCTGGACTAATTTCAGAAAATGCTTTTCTAATTAAATATTTTTCACAATTTTCTATTGTACTATTATAACGCAAATCTTTATTAATACTTAAATAAAATTCTACCCATCCTCTATCTAAAAATGGTGTTCTTGGTTCTAAACCATGACTTGAAATACAGCGATCACTTCGCAATACATCAAACATATAAATATCTTGTAAAAGACGTTTGCATTCTCTATCAAATTCGCATGCATTTGGTGCTTTTTTGAAACATAAATAACCACCCATTAATTCATCTGAACCATCACCATTAAATATTACTTTGCAGTCAGTATTTTCTTTAATATATTTTCCAATTAAATAATTACCTACACTTGCTCTAACTGTTGTTGTATCATATGAACTAATATTTTTAATTACTTCTGGAATAGCATTAAAAAAATCATCAATTTCAACAATAATTTCATGATGATCACTATTTAAATGATTTGCCACAATTTTTGCATATTTTAAATCTTCGGATCCTTGTAAACCAATGCTAAATGTTTTTAATTTTTGATTAGTATTATTATAAAATTTATTTACTAATCCAGCAATTAAACTACTATCTAATCCACCCGATAATAAACAGCCTACAGGACGTTCGCATGTACCAATAACACGCTTTTTAACGGCATTTGTTAAATTATTAACAATATCTTTATATAAATTATTATTTAAACTATAATCTAAACCATAATCAAAACTTCTAAATGTAAAACAATTATATTTTGAAAAGTTATAAATAAAATTATTTTGATAATTATTTATTACCATGTAATACGAAGGTAAAAAGTTATATATATTTTTTTTATGTATCGGAAATTTATAAATAGTTTGTAACTCGCTACCAAATCCAATGCTATTATTTTCATGAAAATAATATAATGGTCTAACACCATATGGATCGCGTGCAATATAAATAGACTCATTAGTTTTATCAATTAAAATAAAGGCAAATACTCCATCTAATAAATTTAATGTATATTGTATTCCATAAAGTAAATATAAATGTAAAATAATTTCACAATCAGAATCAGTAGTCAAATTAATATTATTGACTTTTGCTAATTCTTTATAATTATAAATTTCACCATTACAAACAAGAGTAATATTATTAATGTTAAAAGGTTGATTAGATTTAACATTTAGTCCATTAATTGCTAATCTATGAAATCCTAAAAAGAAATTATTATGACTTGTTAAAGATGAAAATTCGGGACCTCGTTTTGATCCTTTAGTAAATTCTTTATTAATTATTTCATAAGAATGATTGTCATTATTTAATATTCCAAATATACCACACATTTTATAAACTATTTATAAATTTATAAACATTTATCTTTAATTAGTTTATATTTATTTTAAAATTAAAAAATAAAATATTTTATAATAAATAATAGCAATTATGTCACAATATAATGTTATTTTACAAAATATAGATAATAATAATGGAAATAATATTTATGAAAGAGTTGTTCCCTCGCATGAAATGCAAATGAATTTTGGATTTAGGCCTATTATGTCTAAATATGCAACCATGCCTATTTTAGATGATAGAAAAGTATCACAAGTAAATATAAATAAAGAACCTGTATATAATAGTGAAAATGTTTTTTACCCAGGAACAAGTAAACCACATTTTAGTGGTTTTGCAAGTAATATAGATAGTGAATCGACATTACGTAATCAGTTTTTTGCATTACAAAGAGGAGAAAAACATTTATATGTTCCAAATAGTAATAGTGATTTATACGAAAATAATTTAGATATAAAAAATTATGATTTAAATTTAGATAATTTAGTATTATTTAAAAAAGAAAATTTTGAAGATTTTAATCCAAACTTGTCATATAAAATAGGTAATAATATTTTTAATAATTCAACACGTGTTCAATTAAAAAATATTTAATAATTTACTATTTATATTATGGATAATAGTTTTAATAATATAAATAATAATTTACATAATATAGATTTATTAATGTTGGGCAATAAAGGTAAAAAATATAATATTAATAATAATATTAATGAATTTAGTATTAATGAAGATTTTAATAATAATGAAACTATTTTAAGAGACTTTAAAATAAATAAAAAAGAAATAAAAAATAAGATAAATGATTTATATAGTAGTTATTTAGATACTAGTAATAATAAAACTATTATTATAAATAATAAAGTCGATGGTTATTTTCATCTTTTTATACAAAGCGTTATAAATAATATAAAAAATGAAAATATAAAATCAAGTATTCAAAATGAATTGATTAGTTATAATAATAAAAATAATAAAAATAATAAAAATAATAAAAATAATAAAAATAATGAAAAAGATAATTCATATAATGAATTAATGATTAATAATAAAAATAAAATTGTAAATATGGAACAATATTTAGATATAAAAAAAATAAATAATATTAAAATTTTACCAAAAAAACGTTCTTAAAAAAATATATTCTTATATTAATGTTAACAAAGAAATATAAAAATAAATTTAATAAAACAAAAAAATTTAAATTATTAAAATGTGCACCAAAAAAGAAAAATGTATTTAATTCAAAAAATGATAAAGAATATAGTTGTTTTAAAAATAATATATTATTTGTATTAAAAGAAAATTGGAATTCTAATAATTCAAAAAAAATAGAAAGCA
>MDSZ01068775.1_pt1 | contig 15745 bp, 35 predicted proteins | sample 811201 | NCBI WGS metagenome assembly MDSZ01 (sample SAMN05326647, study PRJNA326480) | marine metagenome | isolation source: seawater | place: Indian Ocean: North | collected 2010
AACGGAGTGGTTTAGGAACAACCTCAGTAGGTTTCAGCCTCTATGGGAAAAGAGCGTAGAGCTTCTTGGAAACTGCTCTCACTTTGGGCCGATACCGGTAAACGCGATCACTCGAGTAGCGGTCATAGACCCAAAGACGTGTCTTCAAATGACTATGCTGTCATCGGGCCCTATGATCACCCTGGGAAACTTCTCCAGATGTGGGAATCACTACAGGTCTATGACCAGATGGTTTATGGGAGAAGATATTAAGCCGGAAGACATAAGCTCTACAGTATCTGAAGAAGAGGTGGCGGCTATAGCAGCAAGTCCTGATGTTCCGCCAGGGGTAGTAGAGCACTTTAGGCAAAAGCGAGCCTCCTATGAGGAGACTTTGGCAGACAGATCTGGAGTAGAAATTATCAACATAGGAGGTAGCCATGGGTAAATGGGGGCCTGGAATCTTAGGGAACGATGACGCCCTGGATGAGATGGATGCTATTCTCAGCATCTGTAAAATAGAGTGGGATGACGAAAGCGAATGCTACCCCATCAAGGCACACTTGCTCAATGAGCATCAAGAAGCAGTAGCCGCTTACGCCAAAAGCTGTAGGGTTGAAAATCCCGTAGAAGTCGTCTACCAAGTGTGGGCCTACTTGGTAATGAATCACGGAGCTGAGATGACTCCAGATATGCGTAAGGACTTTTTGCAGGCCTGCGACGATGACGGACAAGCCGTAGGGTACAAAGAAAGGCAAGAAGTAATAGATGACCTAAGAAGTCTAATAGAGAACTACTCAGGGAAGCCTGAAGTAGTCGAGCCAGGGAAGCCGCTACTCTGGTATCTATATAGACTTATCCAAAGAGGCAGACCAAGTGCCCAAGCGTAGCGGCCTACGAAGCCTACAAAGGAAGGCCCTGACCGAAAAGGTAGACCCAATACACAACTTACAAGACCTATGGACCCTGACCCTCATACGGGACATAGCTGACGGCAAAGGCGTAGTAGGTAACTGGCCAGAAATATATAAAGAGTCTGACCCAAGGTCTATGTTCGTTACTTGGGCGATCCTTAATGGGCCACCGCCTTTCTATGCGGACTCAATAAAGAGGCTCCATAAAGCGGGCAAAATTAAGCGGAACCAGTCTTTCTACTTCGGAAAAGGCGCAGGGGCCGAGATGCCTGATTGGTTAATGTACTCAATAGACTACTTCCCTAATTGTGACTTAGTTTCTGAGTTTGCGCTTAATTGGGGCCTTGACTACGACTACGACTCTTATGACGAGGGGATTACGGACCTTCCGTTCGTTTACAGTAGTGACGTCGAAGAAGCTTGGGGTTACTGGTTACCTACGAAGCGAGACACGACAGATAGACCATCGTTTTTTGTGATGTCAGAGGCGTGGGAGGCCAGCGGCGGAGTATGCTGGTCTGAAAGGGTGCCTTGCCCGTCGTGCGGAAGTCCTCAAGACTTACCTCTCCTTATAGAATGGGATTGGTATAGGTGGATGTGTGCCAATGATGAGTGCTTGTTCTTTAGTAGCCCAGGCAGGTACTCGGGTAACCCTCTAGTAGTAAAAGTAGGACAAAGACGAAGCGACTATAGAGTCAGTTTCTCCGTAGAGTACTGCCACTACGTAGGCGTCCAAGACGCACAAAAACTGGCTGAAAATAGCGCCCAAAAACAGCCATAAGAACGTTGACAGAGGTACACAGCATGGCTGTGATTTTTGTCATCAACTATATCCAGAGGAAATTATGCCTATAGCAAATACAGTCCACGTCAGTAATTATATCCGCCGTCAAACCGAGGAATCAAAGTTTAGCCATACGTCCCGCACCTGGGATCAGGTGGCGGATGAGGTCAAAGCCAACATCGAAAAGGGTACGCCAAGCAAATTCCAGCCGCGTGCTCTTGAGGTGCCTATAAACCCATCAGACTGCTACACTAGCGTAACTACGCTAGTCCAAGGGCAGAGTATGCAAGCGTCCTTTGAGGGCCGGTTTAAGGGAGAAGCGCCCCGTAAGACAATAAGCGCTATCCGAAAGTTTGATACCGATCCCGACAAAATGGAGGCTAAGTCTGCTTTCGTCGTAATCTACCCGTCTACTTTATTGGCAGAAGACGGCCAAAACGAGCTTGAGCCAGTAGAAGGTAACTGGGAGATGATTAGTCTTAATGCCAGTCCTACTATTGAGGCTACTCCTATCGCCCCGGATACGCTGATGCACAACCACTTCGGTAGCGACGGAGGCACAGCCACCGGGCTGAGTGATGCCGATTTTGTATCGGCTCTTCGCGAGTCGTTCACGTTCTGGAAAGACAAGGCTATGCAGGGATGAGTAAGGTATCGTGACGTAACACTCACGATTAGATTAAAGAGGCTATGTACATAGCCTCTTTTTTCGCTATCAGGAGCCGACATGAAGTTTGAAGTAAATCTCCCATACGCAGGCCTATACGCAAAAGGCGTACAACTAAAGGGTTCTGTGAAGTTTCTAAAAACACGGCCGAAAAGAGAAGGGCCGCGACCTATGACTAAGGCCGCTATGATTGCAGTAGAAAAAGCAAGACTATCTACTCAATGGTGGCTTAATAGATTTCGTATAGTAAAATCAGACTCATGAAACCATTATTCGCATACGGCAAGAAGGCCGCAAAGCCCGCTGGGTACGACACGAACGTAATAGACGTGTCCGACCTGGAGACTGACGACATTACAGCAGAGCTGGAGCGTACCCTAGCGGAGTGCGCAGCTGTGGAGCCTAAAGAGCAGAAGGAAAAAAGAACATGAACTACTGGTCAAAGGCAAAGGACGTTCTAACTATCCTAATAATCCCATTAGTTTTGTGGGGAGTGAAGTTAGAGGTGACCATAGCCGTACAAGAAGAGAAGCTACATGAGCTCCGCAGAGAGATCGAGGCATCTGTAGAGCGAAAAGGTAGTATGGCAGACACCATACAAAGCAACTCTATTCAACTGGCCTCTCTCTCAGCAAAATTGGATGCAGCAAATGAAAGACTTAGCACTATTAAAGATATGCTTACTAGGTAGCCTGCTTATTCCCATTAGCGTTGCGGCACAGGACGAAAAAGAGGAAGAGCCTAAAGAAACCCCTATTGAAGAAGGCGTAGTGGTTGAGCAAAAGGAAATTATCGAAGATGCTCAGAAGAAGGCAGAGGATCTCGATAAAGAGTTAAAAGAAGTAATCGAGCTTCTTAAGGAGAAGGAAGCTACCGAGGATCCTCAGTAGTTACCTTTACTCGAATAAACTCTTCTGTAATCTCATCAGAGAGATCCTCTCTAGCTGACCGCATCTTGCACCGTACTGTACGCAGCCGGTAAGCAACGTCTACGTCTACGCCGTTCACTCTCTCAACAAACTCAGCAAGCTTCTCAACGCTCTTGCATTGGCTAATAGCTACCTTTTTGTATTTCTCAGAAGTCGTCATCTATCGGTCTCTGAACTAATAACGGTAGGGACTGTAACTTGAGCTGGCAGCGAGATTCTTATTCCCGCTATACCCAATAGTATCATAATCATGTACGCGATGAATTGAGGGGTAAATATAGAACGCGCCCAGGCGCTCCTCTCTGCCTCTCGTAACTTACGCTCTTCTTCTAAAGCAACCAAGGCCGCTAGCTTATCGCCACACACCTTTACGCTGTCCTCTAACGAAGAAAGCCTTACCTCAAAGCTGGCGACAGAATTAGCCGCAGCCGTAGATGCTTCAGCAGATTTTGCTGCTGTATCTACGACTAACGGAAGGACCTCCCTCCAAGCGCTATCTCGAGACTCGTCTGACATGGAGATCCCAACCTATTGATTTATTTAGACAACGATAACAGGACATAGTCACGCAACGCCAGAGCAGCATTAATATATAGAGCGTGTTATTTTTTAGCTATGGAAACTCTGAAACTAAAGAATGGGTCTGAGCACCCAAGAAACATAGTTAAGAACATCGCTATAGCGTTAGGCACTCTACAAGCCGTAGAGATTTACTCTTTATGGGTAGGTACTAAATCTGGTGCCCTCATAGATGAGACTCCAGAGAAGGTAGTAGCCACGCTACAACTAAAAGGCCTCGTAGGGCGAGATAAGAGCGTACCTCAGCCCGTCCAAGACATGGTTGAGTCCGGTGTGGTGCTGGGAAGTAACACCAAACTTATTAACCTAAGAAACCCGTTGGCTGACTAAAGACCTTTATAGGTCCTAGCTAACTCTACAGCCTTGTCGTTTCTGTCGCCTTTAATAGCGTCAGCTACGCTCTTTACTGACTTTTCGCCAGTGGTCGCTTTAAGGACGCGGTCTGTGCCTGAGCCTACGTCGCCGTGCTCTACTTCAATGCCTGCGATCTTACTCAGCTCAGAGTGAAATGAGTGCATAACTACGGGGTTCATATTTATTCCTTTACTGCTTTTGCAGCATCCCTAAACGCGGAGGGTAACCAAGCGGTCGTAGCACCTAAGCCTGCGCCTAAAATACCAGAAACCGCCTTAGCCCTACCCTTAAGTCTAGGGTTCTTTAGTGCCGGGAACATCTGCTTAGGATTGAACATATCTTTATGTGTATACCCGTAAGCCCCACCAGCAACAGCTCCTGCTGCTGGAAGGGCAGACATTACACGGTCAGTAGTAGAGCGCTTCTTGGTCTGGTAGTTGGGCATAGGGATCTGGTTAAGACCTGGCTGAGAATTAGAGATCTTCTCTAATTCATCAAAGAATGCATATTCAACTACCGAATCCATTTACTCTCCCGCAGCAGCTTTAGCTGCCTGACCGTCTACATACCCCTGACCAAACAGATAGGCGACAACAACGCCAAGGCTCATCTGAAGGGCTGACTCTGCGTCAACTGAAGCACTCATAAACTGAGCGCCGATAGGCATAAGGGCGCCGCAAAGGGCGAACCAAAACTTACGGGATTTAACTTTTTCGAGCATGTTTACCTCTTTATAAAGAAGAATACAGTAAAAGGCCGCTGAGGATCAGCGTTACCAGTAGTCCTATACAGAATACTACTACATCTGTCTTAGGTATCTTAAACTCATCCACTACCGCTTCTTATCTTTATACTTCTTAGCGAGATCACGGGCTGCAGAGGCAGTTTTCGGCATCCCTTTACCCTTCTCTACTCCCTTCTCATAGAGCTTACCGCCGCCATAAGTAAGACCGACGCCAGCTGTGCCACCTTTAATTGCGCCTGCCATCTGCCACCGCCTACCGACGCGCTCCCCGCGATGCTTTAGCCCCTTTATCTTTACCTGCAAAGCCTCGAGCCGCCGGATATCTCCTCTACCAGCTGCATCAAGTGCCTCCTGATTTAGCGCACGCATATCTGCTTTTACTTTCTTCCATCGACTGCCGGTGAAATCGCCTACCAACTTTCTCGCTTCGAGACGTCCCCGTCTCCAAGCTTTGTTGGCTGCAGATCTAGCTGCTATTTTCTCAAGAGCAACATGAATGTTGTCGTCTAAAATACTCATTTTCCAGTAATCCTTCTAAGTTGTCTACCAAGGTCGCCCATACGGATTCCTTGAGTGTTAATACCGCGTCGTTTGGCCTCGCCCATAACACGAGCCTCTAGTTTTCTAAGAGCAGCCGGCTTCCACACGGAACGAGTAGCACTGGTCATACCCAATCGGGCTGCATCAGCTCCCTGCGCCCGTAGCTTCTTAGCAATAAAAGATGAAGGGTTAACTGGCCTAGGAATAGGAGCAGCAGTCTTTTCTTTTTTCTTTTTCCTTCTCTTTAGCAGAGCGGCCGTGATTCCTGCTCCGAGAAGAGCGCCGGCTGCCCCACCAACAGCGCCGCCAGGTAGGGCTCTTCTATTGCCCCGAGCCATGGCAGCTTCAAAAGCTTTTATAGAAGTTGCCTTGCCCGCCTCCCTGAGACTGTCGGAGCGGGCGATATTGGCGCCTGCAACTGCTCCCGTAAAGCCCCCGCCGCTGCCTGCGGCTAATAAGGCTAGACGCTCCCGCGCCTCTCGGGTTTCTTTTTTCTCAGCTAACTTCTCTAAAGCTTCGTGAATGCTGTCTTGGCCATTAATCATGAAATTTCCTAAACTGGTTGATCTTATCTTTCGATTCCTTAGCCCCAAGGCCAGCGCTCCTCGGCGGACTCATATCCCGGCATATTTTGCCATTGCTCGAATGCGAAGTGCCTCGACGAGTCCAGAAGTGCATTCCGTAATCCTGGAGGCAGGGCCTTAAGGTACGCTTGCGGATCTTTAGCCTCCTGCCCCTTCTTGCGGTGTTTATCTAGTGTCTTCCACGTGTACCCGCCGAATCCCCGCTTACCTGTATCCCTTTGGTGCCTCTCAAATAGAGCGTTTCCTACGGCCCCAGCACCTATCCCAGCAACTGCGGCTGCTGGAATCTTCCACTTCGCCGTCTTTTCTATAGTAAAAGACAGCTTCTCTAGAGCTTTGTGAATGTTGTCAGAACCTTTAATCATGAAATTTCCTTAGCTAAATCACCAGCAGTGATCAAGGTGTATGTGAAGGAGGATGCCCCAGATGCCTCCCATATACTTAGTGCTTCGTTCCAGTCTACCATTCTAGCGAAAACTTGGCACCCTGCGCTCCACTTATCTACATTCGTACTGTCGGTGCCAGCATGATGGATATTTATACCATAGTATCCAGAAATACCCTCATTCCCTTCTTCCCAATCCAGCATGTCGTCTTTGTTGGAGTCTCTCCACACACTTACGCGTCCACCTTTTTGGCATAGAGCCTTGTACTTACCTCTGTGCATACCGAACTCGTATACGTTCTCATACTGACCGGGTACTAGAATAGCGGTGCCTTCAGAACGACTGGGGTTCTCGAGCCAGAATGTGCCGGGATCACAGGTACACCGATACTTGTGGTGCTGCCAAAGGCCGTTCTTTACCCACGCCAAGTGCATCTCGTCATCAAAGCTATTGGACATAGGGTTGTCTGAACGAATCCCAATGATGTTGATCTGGCCATCCGTAAAGACTTTGTATCCAAGAGCCTCGATAGCCTTTACCGACGCAGGCATCTCGTCTGATACAGCGGGCTGAACCTTCTCACCCTTAGCCTCAATAGCAGCCATAGTGTTTGGGCCAACAATGCCGTCTACGCTAACCCCCGCATCCTTCTGGAATCTCTTTACAGCTGCTTCTGTGCCTCGGCCAAAAATGCCGTCTGTATCTAAAGGACCGTAGCCCCCGTCATTCAGGGCTTCTTGAACCTTTACTACTTCACTTCCACGACTTCCTACTCTAAGCAACATGTTCCCTCCAGGGAGTTTGGGTGGTGTAGATCTTCTACATGCGTACCTATCCTAATACGAAATAAGGCCGTTTTTCTTCCTATAAGAAGATTGAGAGAAGACCAGTAGCTGTCTTTAGCTCATTTCATAGGAGGAAATATGTTTATCGACCATCCCATCCAAGAGGCGCAACATCTCACGCAACGAGACAAAACAAGCCTCCTAAAGTACGGCTGGATCTCACTTACCGAAGCAGCAAATGCTGGAGAAAGGGAGACAGTAAAGCTCTTTGGAAAAGGAGTGGCACGCCGCGTAAAAGCTGCCCTCAATAGCAAAGGGCTGAAGTTTGAGGGCATCTCCGATGTCCTCTAAATCAGTGCAACAAGTAATGTTTACTGTACCGACAGTAACGCCTACAAATCGCCTAACTAAAGTGATCAGAAAACGACCTGGTCGCCCAGACAGGCAAATCCCGTTCTCGTTTGCCGTGAAAGCTAAGCCGGCACAACGACCCGCCAAGTACACCCCTCAGCAGCTCAAAGAGCTGTTTGAACTATTTTAGGAGTCCATCATGGGTACCAAAGACGACGCAGTAGTCGAAGATCTCAAAACAGCAGTGGCTAACGCCTCATATGACAGCCAGAAGTATCTCGAGATCATCGAGAGAACCTCACTTAAGCTGTTTGGTCAAGTTCTCAGTATTGATGAGTTTGCTGCTCGCATAGAGCACGATCCCAAGGAAAGCACAAACGTCCTTGTCTATATGTATTGCGAGTACGACGAGTACGACCTTCAATGGCAAGGCCCTCTGTCAGAAGCACCCAAGGGATCCGATAAAGTAAAGGACGGCAAAGTTACTTACTCTATCGTCGAACGTACATGGGAACTGGGATCGGGCAACGGAGTAAAGACTCTCGTTATTGAGTTGGAGCCTGTTCTATGAGGTTCCATATCTTCGACAAAGACGGTCGAATTAAAGTCGACGGTCACGTACTGCCCAGTACTCCACTAAACGCCTTCTTGGACGGCCTCAAAGATACTGTAGATAGCGGTGACGTTGTTTCTATAAAAGACGCAGGACTAAACGTCCGCCTTGTAGATGGCTCCTACTGGGTCCAAGAAAGGCGCTTTGTATGCAACAACAGCACCCTCTCTACGGAGTGAAAAAGGGGCTCATATTGCCCCATAAGACTCTTGAAGGAGATCACTATGCTTGGTGGCGGAATTCTAGGTTGGACGTTGTTTTTAACGATAGCGTTCGTTTCTTACTACTTACAGGACAAAAAGGGAGGTGAGTGATGAATATCTTTGTTCTCGACCGCTCACCCGGCACGGCAGCACGTATGCAGTGTGATCAGCACGTAGTCAAGATGACACTCGAGACTGCGCAGATGCTCTCTACGGCCATCCATGAGCTGGGCGGGAAACCGCCCTACAAGCCTGCGCACATCAACCACCCGTGCTCTGTGTGGGCCCGAGACACTCTCGGCAACTTCATCTGGCTCTACGACCACGGCATGGCCCTCGCGAAGGAGTACACGCGCCGCTACGGCAAGGTACACAAGTCCGAGGCCGTCATCCAAGAGTGCATGGACCAGTGCCGAGACCTGTCCCTGTACAACCTCAAGCGCACGCCTCACCCGCTGTGCATGCCCGACGAGTACAAAAGTAACGACGCCGTCGAGTCGTACCGACAGTTCTATATCGGAGAGAAGGCCAACTTCGCCCGGTGGAACAAGACAACAAAACCGCCATCTTGGTGGCCACAACAAAAAGGAAGGTGAGCGATGAATGATTGGCTCAGACCGCACGATCCGGACGAAGTATTCGTCGGTAGCCTAGTCTATCTCTTTATTGATAGCCGACTTCAGCCTAGGCGGGTCGTGCGTAAAACTAGCACGTTTTTTGAGACCGAGGCTTCGGAACCGAAGCCAGGGAAAGAAGCAAAAGTCCGCCACGCGTATCCAGATCCGGGTTCGCTGGACTGGGCGTTGCGTAGATTGGGAGGTAATTGATGTACACACTTACATTGACGGTAATTGTTGAGTACCGAACAGGGTACGCAGCCAAGTATGGCGACCTGCCAAACAATCGGGAGGTTCGGACAATACTTACAGCCACAGCAGACGACGCCGACGTGCTTAGGTACGTGGCAGAGGATCTACAGAGTCGCTGGAAGAAGCCCCTGACCGTTACCATCGTAGATAAAGACGGCAACCCACCCCCTGAGCGTGTACCAACCCGCAAGGTCAGAATCGGAGGTGCTTACTACAACATCGACGCCGACCTTGTCGACCACCCTTACGTAGACGAGGTGATTGATGAGCAGTAAATGCCCAAACCCAAATCATGTTGGCGTAATCCCAGACCACCGCACCGGAGTGCTTAGATGTGCTACCTGCGAGGCTTGGATACGCGAACTTCGCGCCGATGAGTACATCGGTAGGAAGCACAAAAGGTACGCGTCTTACAGGAAGGCCCTCAAAAGGCTCAAGAGCTACGAAGATGAGAGGGAGCTTCAAGAGCTTATCCGCGCTCGTGCTGAGCAAAAAGCGCACGAAAGGCAGATGGCTGCGGAGTTCCCCGATCAAGCGGAGTCCGACCTGGCGCTAGAGATAGACAGCGCAAAACTACAATAAACCAAAACAGAAGCAGGAGTTGAGCATGCAGATGCAGACGTTGAGTGAGTGGCAAGTTGTCATTTTGGACAATGGAATTTTTATAGTACTAGCGATGGTTACAGTGGCCGCGTTTGTATTTCCTTGGAAGCACTGGAATTCAATCATTGATGGAGGCGACAATGCCTAAAGATCTATACGAAATCATCTCTCTTATGGCGTCTGGCGGAATCATTGAATCCGCAGATGTAACCGAGGACGAGCTGGCCAGTAGGCTGCGTGCTGCGCGTATGCGTAGAAGGCGCAGAAACCAGCCAGCCACTTACAGCGGACCCCGCGTTTCAATTGGAGGGGTGTAATGGAGTGTAAGATCCAGAAGACAATGGATGCCCTGCAAGATGGGTACGTCTTTTGGAGAGGGTGGAAAGCCGGTAAGCCTACAGGAGGGTGGACGGCTGAGAAGGACGGTAAGAAGTACTTTCGAGTACATACCGTGACCATGGACAAAGCTGTCGCAATTTTAGACAGGAAGGGTTTTGCAATAACGCAAGACGCTTGGAGAACACTAATATCGCAAGAAAGCGATTAAGGAGGTCGTCATGGATGACCAAGATCGAGTGATACTTAGCGTGTACCCACACACTTGGGTGCAAGTGCTGAAAGAGGGAGTAGACTTTGTCTTACCCGGAGGTGACCAACACAGTCCTGTAAGGAAAGAGTTGGCCTTCCCTAACTGTAAAGTCACGCTTCATTCCGAAGAAAATGGGAGACTAGAGAGGATCTCTATCCAAGAGATAGAGATCCCTGACCTGACCGACGAGCTACCTCCGCTATGAGTAGCGTCGGTCAGCGTCGGTGCCAGGTCTTAACGCGCTTCCCCATATTCGGTTTTTTCCGTTTTTTTCGGGCCGGAGGTCGGGGTGGGGGACGTATCTCCCCCATCTCGACTAACCTACGCCTTGCCTCAGTGGTCCAGGTGGGTTCCTTACCCCTATAAGTAAGCTCCCTACCCCTATGGTACTTTAAGAACTCATCCCACTCTTTTGGGGTAAACTCCGTAAGAGCGCTCCTAAGATCTTTGCCGTACCTTTTAGTTACGTCATCCATCTTACCGCTTATTGATTGAAGCTGTCTGGGAGATAAGTGGCCGAGCCTAAGCGCGTCCATAAGCCCTACGTACTTACTGTAAGCTCCAGGACGGCTCATGTCCGGATGGAAGAATGTCCCGATTTCTTTTTCGCCAGTACGGCCCCCAGTGGCGACGGGAGTAATTCCTTTTTTGCCTCCGAGGTTTGCCATAGGGAGCAGTACTCCCCCTTCATTGCCTCCGGGAATTCCAATGCTTTGTCCGCCCATGCCCCTAGGGGCGACTCCCTGAACATCTCGTAAATACCTTTTGTTTATTTCCCGCAGAGCACTAGTTTGGGTAGGGTTGAGGCCCTGCATACGCATTCGGTTTATTTGCCGATAGAGGTAGTGAGGCGCAGCCTTATCTGGCCCTACGAGCGCACTCCAAACTTTATCGTTAGCCCTACCAAACCCACGCAGCCTAATTGCTATTTTTTCCATCTCGGATGCGAACGAAAGTGCGAGGTTGCTCATGGTGGTCCTTAGTCTCTGTGCTTTATCGTATACTCTCGCCAAGCTCTTTGCAATGCACGCAGATCGTCCTCAGTACCGCCTAAGCGGCGGACCATCTGCTCATGTATCGAGTAAATATCAAAGATATAAACAGGGTACGATTTACTTTCCAAGAGCTTTTTTGCGATCTCACCTACGTTATCGTCACGTTTAACGTTTAGCGCAAGCCAATCCAAAAAAGACATACACAGTCCGGGTTTGGGTGAACTGCTACTTCTTTCTGCAAATGCTGTTTCTTTTCCTACATAAGAACAGTGAGAGAGAAACAATCTACCCCCACCGAGAGGTACCTAATGGCTAATAATACAACCAGAAACTTTGATTGCATCCCTACAGAAGTATATGTAGTTGCAAATCGCATATCTAGTGCTGGTGGTAGAGCCCTCCTGGTGGGGGGCTCTATCCCCGATATGATTAACGGAAAGACCCCAAAAGACTGGGATCTCGAAGTATTCGGGCTGGACTACGAACAGATCATGTCTCTGTTTCCAGACTACCCCTGCAAAGATGTGGGGAAAGCATTTGGAGTAATCAAGGTAAACGTCAATGGCGTCGATCTTGATCTGAATGTCCCTAGAGTCGACAACTCTATTGGGAAGGGCCACAAAGACTTCATTGCAGTCTGTGACCCACAAATGACTGTAAAAGAAGCGGCTCGTCGCCGTGACTTTACAATCAATACGCTCGCATATGATCTCGAAACAAGTGAGATCATTAATGAGTGGGGAGGTCTAGAAGATCTCCAAGCAGGTATCCTTCGTGCTACCGACTCTACTCTGTTCCCGCAAGATCCCGTAAGGGCTCTAAGAGCAATGCAACTGTGTCCAAGAAAACTTGGCTCAGAGGGACGAGTAGAAGGCCGCACGATGGATATGATCCGCGCTATGAGGTCAGGGTTTCCGTTTATCGCCAAAGAACGGATCTACGAAGAGTTTAGAAAGCTACTACTAAAAGCAGACAAGCCGTCTGTAGGACTTTCTATCCTCCGCGAAAGCGGATGGATCTCTGAGTTCCCTGAGCTTGAAGCACTTATCGACTGCCCGCAAAAACCTGAGTGGCATCCAGAAGGCGACGTATGGGTACACAGCTGTCTAGCAGCTGATGCTGCCGCTGAGATACGGGACTATATCCCTGAAAAACAGCGTGAAGCATTTGTATTCGGCACGTTCCTTCACGATGTGGGTAAGCCTGACACTACTGTTCGTCCTGAACACGTAGAGAAAGGGCTTGCTCCAAAGGAGATGCTGCTCACAGCCCATGGGCATGACCAAAAGGGAATGGACCCTGCAGAGAGTTTCTTGCGTCGTATGACGAATAATAAGAAACTCATAGAGCTGACTCGAGGTATCGTAGGGCTGCACATGCAACCGTACAACCTCAATCAGGGAAATGCAGGTAAAGGAGCCTACGCTCGGCTATCTCGCAAAATGCAAGATGCCGGTGGAGATCTCCGCCTACTTGGTCACGTCTGTCAATGCGATGCCTGTGCGACATCTACAGACTGGCAGACAAGGTCTCTGACAACGGGTGGGCCCAACTGGGAGCACGTTACGTCGGAGAAGCTCATGGACTGGGCAGACGAGTTCGACAAGGACGCTAGTGCAGTAGATCCGAAAGTAATGGGACGAGACCTTATCGCCAGAGGTCTTAAAGGCGGTCCTATGGTTGGCAAACTTCTAAAGCAAGCATTGGAGCTTCAGTATGAAGATCCCTCGCTCTCTAAAGAAGACCTTATTAACCAAGTAATGCCAGGAGATGTAGCATGACTGTCGTTTATACGAACGTAGGTAAATGTCCCGTTCCTCCAGAGTGGGCTACCGAAAGGGTGATCCAACTCTTGGAGGAATGTGGACATAAGATCCTCAAAGTCGAAGAAGTCGATAAGAAGGTCAAAAAGGCCGTATAGGTCTAAGGAGCATGCCCACAAGGCCTCTGCTTCTTTTTCGCCTACAAGTGAAAATAGGGGCCGTATTCCCCCATAAGAACATTGAGAAGTACAGAAGGTACTTGCTCATTTTACCAACTCACTTGAGGTGAATTATGGGTGCAAAATCCCAAACTACTACGTCCTCCAGTAACGGAAAAGTTACTGAATCCAATAACACTAACGAGAATCTCCAAAAGACTATTTTGGAAGCCCTCCAAAATTCTCTGGAACAGCAGTCCCGTACGGAAGCTATGCTTCTTAACTTTATGGAGACTGTTGCAAAGAACGACATATCTTCGCGCATGGCTGAGTTGAAAGCCGAGCAAGAAGAGCGGCGGAAGGAAGATGAGGATTTTCAAAAGGACCTCGATAAGCGCACGGAGAAAGTACTACAGCGCGTAACTGTACTAACGGAAAGTTTTGCGAGCCTCTCAGTAGCTATTGCCAACGCCAGCTCTGAAAACGAGATCAAGATGGTTCAAGAGCTGGGTGCTGAGGCTTATGTTGACTTGACTAAGGCGAAGAAAGATAGCCAATCGCGGTTCATGGAGGGGGTACTGAAAACAATCTCAGACGTAGCCTCTGAGGCTATCAAGGCGTACGCACCAATCCACGCAACTCAGGCTAAGGCTAGCCTGCTTCGCGCAGAGAATGACCGAGACGAGAAAAACCTGTAGTACCTGTGCTACAGAGCGATCCCTATATGGAAGGAGTGGCCACGGCTACTCACAAAAGAGAGCGCAGCACGCTCTCTTTTTTTCGCCCTCGTGCGCCACCACCGCACATGTGATACTTTTTCGCACACCACGTAGAACAGGAGTGGAAGATGAGACAGTTTGTAAGAGAGTTGCTTGAAGGCGTACAGAGAATCGAAAATGAGAGATCGCTTCTTAATGAAGAAATGAAGGAGCTGTACGAAGCTTACGAAGACAAGCTCGATGTAAAGGCGTTTAAGGTCGCCCTACGCATAGCCAAAGCGAAAGAAAAGTTTGGCGGCAGTGATATGGAACTCGACAATATCCTCGAAGCGATGGACTGAAAATAGGCTTCCAACCTCTGTATAAGAAGATTGAGGGAATGAACTCTCATTAACTTATACGGAGGTACATGGTGTCTAATAAAAAGCCACTATCTAGACTAATCTTCATGTCCCCTCGCCTAGAAAACGGAAAACGAGCAACAAATGGTTTTATCGCAGGGAGAGTGTGGGAAATGTGCGGAGGGTGCCCTTCTCCTAATAAGAAGGCAAACTTAGCTTACGAGATCGGGCAGCTTAATCACACAATGCAGGGCCGTCAGGCGTACGATCGACTTGCTAGGACACACCCCGACGCAATTAGCTCCCTTAAGCACGTTCTAGAGCACGAGGTTGGGCTACTTCCGGAAGACTTTCTACCTCTTCTAAACGCTGCTAGAGACTGGCCGAGAAATAAGGACAATAAACTCACTACAAGGTATGAGTACAAGGCTTGGCCAGAGAGGTGGGTAGTGGGGCTATTTGTTCCGAAAGGAGTCCAACCAGGGCGTACTATTTGCGGCCCACTAAGCGAACAGGACGCTAACGCCCAAGCCGTGGTGCTCGAGTCAGTGAGTAAGGCTCTCGCACTGGGATATCGATGGGTACGGACATCAAGTTGTGGGATGGCCATTTTCGAAAAAGATAACGGGCCGCAGTAGATAAGAAGAGATCATCTCGATCTATAAAAAGAAGACGCAGCCGCGTTCTCTTTTTTCGCCTACAACTCAATAATGATCATGTCGATCCAGGCTGATCCTGTATTGCCTTTAGCTTCTACAGTTACGTTCTCTTCCGCCACGCCCTGCTCGAGTAGATACTCACGTACTACTTGGGCAACAGACTCGGAATAGCCTTCTTCTTCGCCCTCTTGTGCGTTGATCTCTATACGAACCTTCATCGTAGGGCTTGCGCCAAGAACACCGGATATCTGACGAAGGTTAGCGAATACGCTGTCAGGCATAGCAACCACTTGGGGAGGTGGAGGCTCCACTGCTATAGGCTCTACAGCGATCGGCTTAGGAGGCGGGTGGATACTAAACGATAAAAGGCCGCGCAAACGAGGCGTACCAGGTTGACTGCTTATGCCTACTCCCACGGAAGGCTGAACAACAAACCTACCCCTCTGAAATCGACCCCCAACAATGACCTCAGCAGGTTTATAATCGCCTAATACCTGAACCCACTCAGCAGTTAGCCTTCCAGACTTACTACCTAAGTAGAAACCAGCCTTTGCCCTAGGAGTCAGATTGTCCGGTAAGGCAAGCCCACCAGCTGAGGCGGCTAAACCCCACTTAGGCCGCATTAGGCCAAGAGTA
>MDSZ01176098.1_pt1 | contig 15744 bp, 16 predicted proteins | sample 811201 | NCBI WGS metagenome assembly MDSZ01 (sample SAMN05326647, study PRJNA326480) | marine metagenome | isolation source: seawater | place: Indian Ocean: North | collected 2010
ATATTATATATAAATTTGCGAAAATCTACAATAATGCTTATGTAGTAATAGAATCTAATGATCAAGGAACAGTAGTGTGTAATGGTTTATATCATGATTTAGAATATGAAAATGTTCATGTTGAATCTGCCATAAAAGCTAATGCTATTGGAATAGAAATAACTAGGAAAACAAAAAGACTAGGTTGTTCAGCTATTAAAGATATATTAGAAAATAATAAAATAGCTATTCATGATGAAAATACAATATTAGAAATTTCAACCTTTGTTGCTAAGGGTCAATCATATGAAGCTTCTGACGGTAACCATGATGATCTAATGATGAATTTAGTAATGTTTGGTTATTTTACCTCTACTCAATATTTTGGAGATATGACAGACATTAATATAAAACAATTATTGTTTGAAAACAAAATGAAAGCAATAGAAGAAGACATAGTACCATTTGGATTTATAGATGATGGAAGTGAAGCTATAGAAAAGATTAGAAGAGATGAAGAACGTATCCCTTGGTCTGTAGAGTATGACCCATCTTTATAAATTAAGAAATATATAAATAATAGCATTGAACACACAACCGTATAATGAAAACTTATAATTAGTAACCGATAAAAAGGAAAAAATATGGCACTTTTCACACCTTCCGAATCTCCTGCGGTTGTCGTTAAAGAAGTAGACCTGACTGGCGGAGTGCCAAATGTCCAGTCAACTACAGGCGCAATCGTTGGTAACTTTCGTTGGGGTCCAGTAGAGCAAAGAACTAAAATTGCTAATGAAGCAGCTTTAGTTGATACTTTTGCATCTCCAGACACAACGAATGCAGTAGATTTTCACTCCGCATCATATTATCTCCGTTATTCTAGTTCTCTTCAAGTTGTTAGAGGAATAACTAGTGCTGCAAGAAATGCTGTGTCTTCTACAGGACAAACAGCAGCAACTACTCCTTCTGCAGTAACAGTTAAGAATAAAGCGAATTTTGATGCACAATTAGCAAACCTAGATTCAGATAACCAATGCTGGGCAGCACGTTATCCTGGAGCTCTAGGAAATTCAATAGCTATTTCTATGTGTCCTCCCGGAGTTAATGGTGACTCTGCTTTTGACAATTGGACTTATAAAGCCAATTTTGATGCAGCACCAAGAGCAAGTAGTTATGTATCTGCAAGATCTCCTTCTGGAACTTCTGCCGGCGATGAATTACATATCGCTATAGTAGATTCAGATGGACTTATTAGCGGAACTCCAGGAACAGTCTTAGAAACTTATCCCTTTGTATCACAGGCACTTGATGCAAAAAATACTGATGGAACATCTAATTATCTTAAAGACATAATTAATGATCGATCAGAATATGTCCACTTTATAGGATGGGACTCAGACTTTTCTACTAATGGAGCAGGTAATAATGCTTCCGCAGTAACAGATTTCTATTATAGAACTACACACAAAACTCATAAATTATCACTTGGTGTTAATTCTGGTGCACTAGGCACTAGTGAATTTGCAACTTGTCATAATTTATTTGAAGACAAAGATGCTGTAGAAATAGATTTCTTAATTGCTCCAGGTATGGCTCTAGCTGGAGATCAAACAACAGTAACAAATGATTTAGTAGCAACTGCAGCAAGTCTTAGAAAAGACTGTGTAGTAGTAGCATCACCTTCTAGAGCTGACATCGTTGGTCAGACAGTCGCAGCAACTATTACCACTAATTTAGTTACCGCAGCAAATGCATTAACTAATTCATCTTACTTATTTGTTGATGGAAATTATCTAAAAGTTTATGATAAATTTAATGATCAATATATTGAAATACCGGCTGCATCATCTACAGCAGGTATTATGGCAGCTACTGACACTAATAGAGCAGCATGGTTCTCACCAGCTGGTTCTCGAAGAGGTCAGTATCTCGGAATTACTTCACTCTCATGGTCCCCTGACAAATCTCAAAGAGATACTCTTTATAAAGCCGGTGTAAACCCAATAGCGAATATACCGGGTCAAGGAGTTATTCTTTTTGGAGATAAAACTAAACTTGCAAGGCCATCTGCTTTCGATAGAATCAACGTACGAAGATTGTTCTTAGTACTTGAAAGAGCTATCGGAAGAGCTGCACAGCAAGTGCTCTTTGAATTTAACGATGAATTTACAAGAGCAGAGTTTGTCAATATCGTAGAGCCAGTATTAAGAGAAGTTAAAGGTCGAAGAGGTATTACTGATTTTAGAGTAATAGCAGACGAAACCAATAACACTGCAGCAGTTATCGATAGAAATGAGTTTGTTGCTAGCATCTTCATCAAGCCGGCTCGTTCAATTAACTACGTCACTCTTAACTTTGTGGCAGTTAGAACTGGGGTTGAGTTTGAAGAAGTTGTTGGTACCGTATAATAGCGCTTAAGGAGAAATAAAATGGCAGTATTAGGAGTTGATGATTTTAAGTCCAAGCTGAGAGGTGGTGGCGCTAGACCGAATTTATTTAAAGCGACCATAAACTTCCCAGCCTTCGCTGGCGGTGACCCAGAACTAACATCTTTCTTATGTGAATCTACGAGTTTACCAGGTTCAACATTTGGCTTGATTGTAATACCTTTTAGAGGAAGACAATTAAAAATTGCCGGAGATCGTACTTTTGCAGATTGGTCAGTAACCATTATAAATGACACTGACTTTGATGTAAGAAACGCAATGGAAAGATGGATGAATGGTATTAATGCTCATTCACAAAACACTGGTTTATCTCAGCCTGGATCATACGAATCAGATCTTAAAGTTGAACAGCTAGATCGTGACGGACAAGTTCTAAAAGGATATGTATTACGAGGAGCATTTCCAACAGAACTATCTCCAATCGATGTAAGCTATGGAGCATCTGACGAGATTGAAAGATTCACGGTTAGTTTTGCATATCAGTATCACGACGCTGTAAACGCAAATACAACCAGTTAAAATTAGAATAAATAAGTAGAGGTGAAATTATTTGCCTCTACTTTATTAGGAGAACAGTGAATGGCGGAAGATAGGACTCTGAAACTTTTTGGATTTGAAATTCGAAGAGCATCAGCAGAAGATCCAAAGAAAAAACCTTCTATTGTACCGGCACGCGATGATGATGGGGCAGGTTATGTAACTGCTTCTGGTTCACATTATGGCCAATATATTAATATGGAAGGTGATGATTCTAAGGATAATTACCAGTTAGTTATGAAATATCGAGGAGTAGCAATGCATCCTGAAGTTGATGCTGCTATTGAAGATATTACTAATGAATCTATTGTTGGAAGCGAAGACAAACAATCAATAGATATTAATTTAGATAATATAGAAATTCCCGATAACGTAAAGAAAACAATAAAAGAAGAATTTGATAATATCTATGGGATGCTCAATTTTAATGAGTATGGACATGATATTTTTAGAAGATGGTATATCGATGGAAGAATATATCATCACTTAGTAGTTAATGAAGAAAGATTGAAAGAAGGCATAGTAGAAATAAGACCTATTGATGCCTCTAAAATGAGAAAAGTAAAACAGGTAAAAACTAAAAAAGATCCTGTTACTGGAGCTAAAATTATTGAAAAGGTTGATGAGTATTACATATATCAAGAAAAACCTGGAATGCAGCAACAAGGAGTTAAATTAACTATAGATGCTGTTCAATATACTACTTCAGGATTATTAGATGACCATCGTAAGAAAGTAATTTCTTATTTACATAAAGCTTTAAAACCATTGAATCAATTGAGAATGATGGAAGATTCATTGGTAATTTATCGTCTCGCACGTGCGCCTGAAAGAAGAATATTTTATATAGACGTTGGTAACTTACCAAAAGGTAAGTCTGAAGAATATATGAAACAGATTATGGCTAGATACAGAAATAAACTTGTATACGATGCCCAAACAGGTGAGATACGAGACGATCGTAAACATATGTCAATGCTTGAAGATTTTTGGCTTCCACGAAGAGAAGGAGGTAGAGGTACTGAAATTTCTACTCTTCCTGGTGGAGAAAACTTAGGACAAATAGATGACATAGTTTATTTTCAAAAGAGATTATATAGAGCGCTTAATGTTCCTATTAATAGATTAGAACAAGAAGCTCAGTTTAGTCTAGGTAGATCTACTGAAATTTCTAGAGATGAACTTAAATTTCAAAAATTTATAGACCGTTTAAGAAAGCGTTTTGCTAATATATTCTTAGATATTTTAGAAAAACAGTTAATACTAAAAGGTGTTATAACAGAAGACGATTGGAATGCCTGGCGTAGTGATATGATTATTACGTTTGAAAGAGATAACCAATTTGCTGAATTAAAAGATGCTGAATTATTAAGAGAAAAAATTCAAACTCTAGATCAAATTACTAATTATGTCGGAGAATACTTCTCTAAAGAATGGGTTTACAAAAATGTTCTTCATATGAATGATGAAGATATAGAAAATATTAAAAAAGAAATTCAGGCAGATGGTGAAGAAGCAGAGGATGAGGAAGAAAAAGAAGCTCCTCAACCAGATGAAGCACCAGAACCTGATGAAGAAGATAACAGAAATTAAGGAAAAATTATGAGTGAATTAACAAAAGACTTAATACAACATGCTATTGATAAAGACTACAACAAAGCTAATGAAATTTTTGGACAAATTATGACAACTAGTGTCCAAGATGTTTTAGATCAAGAAAAAATTAGATTGACTAATCTTGTATATAATGATAACGGTCAAGCAGAAATGGATCTAAAAGATGCAGACGAGCAAGAGGCAGAAGATAACGAAGTGGAGACGGGTGAAGCACAAGACGTGCAGTCCGGAGAAGAGGACATGGACGCGGACACCGATTCTACAGAGGAACCCAGTGATGATGTACAAGAGCCGGTGGAAGACGGTGAAGAAGAAAGTACAGATGGAGAACGGGACGAGAACGGAAGTTAATAGTACTTTAGAAAATTTAGATGGTTTAATTGACTTAATTGAATTAGCCAGGTGAAAATCTTAAATATTATAAATAAAAGATAACAGGAAAAAATGAAAACTTTTTTGCAAATAAGAGAATTAGCTGGAAGAAAACCAAAGGGAGACCTTGTTTCTAATAATAAATTTGGTAAAATTCAGGTAATGGTATATAAAGAAAAGCCTAACTTATTTGTAACTTATATAGATGGTGATAGATTAGACGGTTATAAAACTCAAAAAGAAGCAGAAAAAGCCGGTAAAGAATTTGTTAAACAATATAAGGGAATGAAATGAAATTAATTGCAGAATACACTCAGGACATAGGAGTTTCTATTACTGAGGGAAAAAATGGAAAAAAGAACTATGCTATAGAAGGTGTATTTGCACAAGCAGAAAGTAAAAATAGAAATGGTCGTATTTATGAAAAAGCAGTAATGGAAAAAGCTGTAAATAATTACGACAAATCACAGGTTTCTAAAGGTCGTGCCGTGGGTGAACTGAATCATCCTGAAGGGCCGACGGTAAATTTAGATAAGGTTTCGCATAAGATCGAATCTCTTAATTGGAAGGGAAACGATGTTGTGGGAAAGGCCACAGTTTTGGATACTCCAATGGGTAATATAGTTAAAGGATTACTTGAAGGCGGAGTCCAACTGGGTGTTTCGACTCGTGGTATGGGAAGCTTAGAAAATCGTAATAACGCAATGTACGTCAAAGACGACTTTATTCTTAATGCAATAGATATTGTACAAGATCCATCCGCACCTAGCGCTTTTGTTAATGGAGTTATGGAAGGTGTTGAATGGGTATGGAATAACGGTATTATCGAGGCTCGAGCTATTGAAGAAATGGAGACAGAAATTAAGAAGGCTCCACGTGCTGATCTACATAACGTTCAGATTCGTGAGTTTAAGAATTTCCTCTCGTTAGTAAAATCTAAAATATAAGGAGTCATAATGACTGATGAAAATCAAGAAGTTGAACTCCATGATGATGTCGCTGACGAAGTCGTGGAAGCTCACGATCCTAAAGATGCTGAGGCTGCTAGTGTTGCCGCCGCTGATAAAGCGGATGACGGTATAAAAGCTGCACCAAAGCGTAAGGGTGATAATACGAAGCAAGATCCAATGCCTAAAACAAAATCTGCTATGATGGCTTCTGCTGTCGCAATTATGCAGAATATGAATAAGGAAAAGTTGACAGGAGTATTAGCAGGACTATCTGATGATACACTTCCTTCATCTTTACCCGGCGAGCAAATCGCTGAGGCAGAAGAAAAGACAGATGAACTCGCTAATGTTCAATATGACTTTTCTGGAGATCTTAATGCACTGGTTGAAGGTGAAGCTACTCTTTCAGAGGAGTTTAAAGAAAAAGCTAGTGTAATCTTTGAAGCTGCGATCAAATCAAAGCTTTCAGAGGAAATTAATCGCCTAGAATCAAAATATAACGAAGAGTTAGCCGAGGAAATCGAAGAGACTAAGGCTGGCTTGGTTGACAAAGTAGACAGTTACCTAAACTACGTAGTAGAAGGTTGGATGGAAGACAACAAAGTTGCCATTCAAAATGGTCTCAGAACTGAAATTGCAGAGAACTTCATGAATAACCTTAAAGGTCTATTCGAAGAGTCTTATATAACAGTTCCTGAGGACAAAGTAGACCTAGTTGACGAACTCGCTGAATCCGTTGATGAGTTAGAGGGCAAGCTCAATGAATCAACTGATAAGGTTATAAGCATGACCGAAGAATTAGACAATCTAAAGAGAGAAAGAGTTATTTCAGAATCCTCTAAAGGTTTGGCTGATACTGAAGTCGAAAAACTTAAGTCACTTGTCGAAGATATGGACTTCGAAGACGAAGAATCTTTCGCTAAGAAAGTAGCTACAGTCAAAGAATCATACTTCAAAAAAGCGGCTGCACCAAAAACTGAACCACTTGAAGCTGAAGTTGTAGATGAAGCCCCAGCGGCAGATGCTACAGGCACAATGGCTCAGTACATTAATGCCCTTAAGAAAACCAATTAATCGGGAGTAACCATTATGCAACAATTGCAAGCATATGACAAGCTGATGGAAAAGTGGGCTCCAGTACTCAACGAAGAGTCAGCTGGAAGTATCACAGACAACCATCGTAAAGCAGTCACAGCTGCTGTTCTCGAAAATCAGGAAATCGCATTACGTGAAGAAGGAATGATTAACGAAGCAGCCCCTGCCACTAGTTCTGCTAGTGTAGCGAACTGGAATCCAGTTCTTATCGCTCTTGTTAGACGAGCAATGCCAAATCTTATGGCATATGACATCTGCGGTGTTCAGCCAATGTCAGGTCCAACAGGTCTAATATTTGCTATGAAATCACTATACAAGAAATCAAAGTCTGGATCTCTTGACGGTGGTGAAGCACTATTTAGCGAAGCAAACATTAACTTTTCAGGCGACTCATCTACTACTGCTATGAATGCTGACGGATCAGGCTTAGGTTCTGCATCTGACGGTGACGGAGATAGCACTATTAGTGACTCACTTGGTAACTCATTAAACAACCTAGATCTTTACACTACAGCTGAAGGTGAAGCAATCGGTGACGGAACTCAAGACCATTTCGCAGGCATGGGTTTCAGCATTGAAAAAGCCACAGTTACTGCAAAGACAAGAGCTCTTAAAGCTGAGTACAGCTTAGAATTAGCACAAGATTTGAAAGCAATTCACGGTCTTGACGCTGAAACTGAGTTGGCAAACATTCTTTCAACAGAAATCATGGCAGAAATTAACCGTGAAGTTGTTAGAACAATCAACTCTCAAGCTAAGCTCGGTGCACTTCAAACTAACACAGCAATCAACGGTGTCTTTAACGTACAGACAGATGCTGATGGTCGTTGGTCAGTAGAGAAGTTCAAAGGTTTGATTCTTCAAATCGAAAGAGAAGCTAACGTAATCGCAAAAGAAACCAGACGTGGTAAAGGTAACTTTATCATCTGTTCTTCTGACGTAGCTTCAGCTCTAGCTTCTGCTGGAATGTTAGACTACGCTCCTGCCATGGCAACATCATTGAATGTTGACGATACTGGTAACACATTTGCTGGTACTTTAAATGGTAGAACAAGAGTCTATGTTGACCCATATTCTTCTCAGGACTACTGCAACGTTGGATATAAGGGAACTAGCCCTTATGATGCAGGTCTATTCTACTGCCCATACGTTCCATTAACAATGGTACGTGCAGTTGGAGAAGATACATTTCAACCAAAAATTGGCTTTAAGACAAGATACGGAATGGTTTCAAACCCATTCGTAGACACAGGTAACGCATCTGGTCGTGACGGTCTTGCTACTGCTAAAACAAACCAGTACTACAGGATTTTCAGAGTAGACAACATACTCGGAGCATAATTTCCTATATAGTATTTTTTAAACTGAGGAGGCTTTTGCCTCCTCTTTTTTTTATTCATATATATTATTATGGTTGAATCACCGTCTAAAAATCAAATTAGAAGGGCTTGGCTCTTTGGGAAAGATAAAATCCCAGTAGAAAAACTGCCTAGACTAGCTAAGTTAAAAGATACTTTCTCACTTCCAAACTCGGATCTTTTAACTGGTAGAAATCGTATAGGTGTGCCATATTTAAGAATAGTAAAAAAAATTAAGTATAACGATCATAATGTGGTTAAGAGTATTGAAAAAAGTCTTAACCAATTAAGTAAAGATAAAGATACTTTTCAGTTTATTAAAATTCCAGACTTTTCATACGAAATAGAAAATGACATAGTCACTATTGAACATGAATTTATTAGAGGTGTCACAATAGGAACTCTTATCAAAATAGGATACCGAGAAGAAATACACAATTATGGAAAGCAAATATATAAAGATTTAGTTTTAAGAGAAAACAAATGGACGTTTCTAGATTATACTTTAGGTAACTTTATTGCATGTGATCTAACAAAAGAACTATACATTATAGACTTAGAGTTTTATAAGGCTTATGACTTAAATAGTAGAAAACAAATGTTTTTTGACATCTATGGTTCTTTTGATCCAAATTATGATTGGGCTGGATATAAATAGTGTTATGGCAAACTTAACAAATAATATTAATTACCTCCAACCTACCTCTTTTAGGATAACTATCGATAGAGAAAATTATCCTAATTTAGAGTTCTTTTGTCAGAGTTTCACTCATCCTGGAATGATGATGAATGCTGTAGAAGTTCCTTATAAAAAAATAACAGGTGTTCCCTTCGTAGGTGATAAGCTTACTTTTAATGAAATGATGGCTAATATCATTTTAGACGAAAATTTAAAAGCGTATGATGAAATGTATTCTTGGATGAGAAGAGCATTAGATCAAACTTCTGTATCACCATCTCAAGCAGGAACAACTCCTCCTATTATGTCAGATATAACATTATCAATACTTTCTAGTCATAATAATCAAACAAAACAAGTTAAATATGTCGATTGTATTCCTACCTCATTAACAGATATTCAATTTGAATCTACTTCAGGCGGAGAATCTTTTATAACCTTTGGGGCTTCATTTAGATTTAGTTATTTCGAATTATCTGGTGCTAGTTATACTACTAATGTAGATGGCTCACCTTCAATATCAATAGTTAAACAACTTGCAGGTTAATGATAACAGAAGACGACGTAGCTTGGTTCGAGTGTGACCTAGATGATTTATGGATATTTGACAAATTAATTCTAAGTAGAAAATTAGGTTATTCTTGTGGACCAGTAGATTCTTGGGTACCAAAACCAGATTGGTACATAGTAAGACCTATCAGTAATTTTGCCGGTATGGGAAGAGATGCTATACGAGAATTTATTCGTAGAGAAACTACTTATTTACCTGCCGGACATTTTTGGTGTGAAGAATTTAAAGGAAGGCATTTAAGTGTAGATTATATAGATAAAGAACAAGTTCTTGCTACTGAAGGATTTAAAGACAATGAAGATGGTCCATTGTTTATGTGGAGCAAATGGAAAAAGATTAAAGAACATGTACCTTATCCTAAAATTTTAGATACACTTAAAGGTGATTATAGATATATTAACTGTGAATTTATAGGAGACAAATTAATAGAAGTTCATTTACGATTAAATACCGATATGGGAGATTATAATGAAGTTATACCTATGTGGGAAAGTGACAGATATGCAACTAAATCATTAGTATTAGAAGCAGAAGGTTGGACTTGGCATGAAGATAGAGATTTCAAAAGATTAGGTTTTTGGAAAAAATAAAAGGATTATATTATGATTGATTTGAAAAGTATCCACGAAATGTGGAAAGAAGATTGTGTTATACAGAAAAATAAACTAGACGAAACTTCTAGAGAAGCTCCTTTTTTACACTCAAAATATTTAGAATTATTATCAACTTATAAGCTTCAATTAAAAAGAGCAGAGTTTGCTCAAAAAACTTTATTGAAACAAAAATGGTTATACTATAATGGTAAAATGGATAGAGAAGAAATTGAAGAATTAGGCTGGGAATTAGATCCATTTAACGGTTTAAAAATATTAAAAGGTGAAATGGAATACTATTATGAAGCAGACCCAGAAATACAAAAGTCTGAAGAAAAAATTCAGTATTATAAAACAGTAATAGATACTTTAACAGAAATAATTAATAATATAAACTGGCGACATCAAACAATAAGTAATATGATTAAATGGAGACAATTCGAATCCGGAAATTAAGTCATGCCAATTTAGGCATTGAATGTGAAGATGATTTATCGGCAGAACTAAGAGAGTTTTTCTCGTTTTTTGTGCCTGGATATAAATTTATGCCCGCATTTAGAAAGAGACTATGGGACGGGAAAATTAGATTATTTGATTCTAGGACTGGACAATTACCTGCAGGACTATATTCACATGTATATAATTTCGCTAAAAATAGGGGATATGATTTACATTTATTAGAAAGTGATTATGGACTTCCAGGAGATATGTTTGACGTAGACCCAGAAGAATTATATCATTGGATTAAAACTTTAAGAATGCCTCATAAAATAAGAGATTATCAATTTGATGCTCTTATGCATGCTATAAAAAATAAAACTGGAATATTAGTTTCTCCTACCGGTTCTGGAAAATCTCTTATAATATATTGTCTAGTTAGATATTATCATGAAGTATTAAGTTATTATAATCATGTATATAAAGGAGATAAAAAAGTTTTAATAATAGTTCCTACTACTTCTTTAGTTGAACAAATGTTTGAAGATTTTAGAAGTTATGGACCGGACCTTGGAATTGAAAGCTATTGTCATAAAATATATTCTGGAAAAGATAAAAATTCAGATTGTGGTTGTTTTATAAGTACTTGGCAATCAATTTATAAATTGCCATTTGATTGGTTCGAACAATTTGGTATGGTAATAGGAGATGAATGTCACGGGTTTAAAGCTAAATCTTTAACTTCAATAATGAATAAATCTACTGAAGCTGAATATAGATATGGAACTACTGGAACTTTAGATGGAACTCAAACTCATGAATTAGTATTACAGGGATTATTTGGAAAAGTTTTTAAAGTAACTACAACTAAAAAATTACAAGAGAGCGATACTTTAGCTGAGTTAAATATAAACAGAATAGAGTTAGAATACTCTGACAAAGTAAAAAAAGAATTTGGAAAAAAAGAATACCAAGAAGAAATTGAGTTTATAGTTAGTAATGAAAAACGAAATAAATTTATAAAAAACTTAGCTTTAGATTTAAAAGGAAATACGTTAGTACTATATAATTATGTAGAAAAACATGGTAAACCTATATTTGAATTAATAGATGACAATTCGGCCGGAAGAAAAGTATTTTTTGTTTCAGGACAAACTGATACAAATGATAGAGAAGCTATTAGAAAAATTATAGAGAAACAAAAAAATGCTATCGTTGTGGCAAGTCTTGGGACTTTTAGTACTGGTATTAATATTCGGAATTTGCATAATATTATCTTTGCATCACCGTCTAAAAGCCAGATTAGAGTATTACAATCGATCGGAAGAGGACTAAGAAAAAGTGATAATAATGAGCCAACTAAACTTTATGACATTATAGATAATATTAGTTGGAAGAGTAGAAAGAATTTTGCGTACGTACACGCGGAAGAACGTTTAAAAATTTATAATAAAGAAAAGTTTAATCATAAAACTTATAAGGTAGACATATGACCGTACCTAGTATAAAACAATTTAAACTAACTAATGAAGAAGAAATTATATGTGAAGTAGTTGAATGGGATAATGAAGAAAATCATCAATTAGTTATAAGAGGTGCTCTAAAAATATTGCAAATAGAAGATTTTATGCGGGGCGTTAGATTTTTTGCATTTCGTCCATGGATGTTGATGAATGATAATCCAGAAGAACTACACACTTTAAGTTCCTTACACATTATTGGAGAAACTACTCCAGATGAAACTACTCTTAAAAAATATGCTTCCATGATAGTTGGAATGCAAAAAGATAAAAGGAAAAAGGTTTCAATACCTTTGGACGAAACTCCGGACAAATTATTAGAAATGTCCGACGCCGAATTTGATAAGTACATGAAAAAATTAACAATGGATTCCGATATGCCTGACAATGTTATTCCGTTTAAACCTACGACGGTGCATTAAACTGGTATCTCTGTCTCTCCCAAAATACCTTAATTTATTATACCATCTTTTATGTGTTTTGTAAACCTATTTTTAAATTAATTTTCAATGTTAATAGAAAAAATAATAGTTTACTTTTTATACATTTTAGGATATAATTATATCAATGAAAGGAAAAATAATGGCGCGACAAAAAAGACAAAATATTCATTATGTGAATAACGCTCAGTTTTCTCAGGCCGTAGTTGACTACTGCACTATAGTAGAAGGTGCTAAAACTAAAAATAAAGAAGTACCAACAGTACCAGATTATATAGCTCAATGTTTCTTAAGAATCGCTGAAGGACTATCTCATAAATCTAATTTTATTCGATATACTTATAGAGAAGAAATGGTTATGGATGCAGTAGAAAATTGCCTTAAAGCTATTAATAATTATAATTTAGAAGCAGCAACTAGAACAGGAAAACCTAATGCATTTGCTTATTTTACTCAAATAACTTGGTACGCTTTTTTAAGAAGAATAGCCAAAGAAAAGAAGCAACAAGATATTAAAATAAAATATCTTACTAAATCTGGAATAGAAAACTTTATAAATTTTGATGGGTCTGATGAGCAGTCAACTCAAGTAGTTGGTGCCTTTGTTGACACTTTAAGAGATAGAATTGAAAAAGTTAAAATGTATGATAAAGAAGTTAAAGATTTCGTAAAAGAGGAAAAGAAATTAAGAAAGAAAAGAATCCCTAAAGTAGATTCAGATTTAAGTGAGTTTCTTATATGAAAATAGCAGTATTGAATGATACTCATGTAGGTGTAAGAAATTCGTCTGAAGTATTCTTAAATAATTCTAGAGAGTTTTTCGAAAATATTTTCTTTCCAGAATGTGAAAAGCAAGATATAAAACAAATAGTTCATCTTGGAGATTTTTACGATAATCGTAAGATGATAAATGTTAAAGCAATTAATCACAGTAGAAAACATTTTTTAAACGAATTAAGAAAACGTGGAATGTATATGGATATTATACCAGGCAACCACGATACTTATTATAAAAATACTAATGATCTTAATACTCTAAAAGAATGTTTAGGCCATTATATGAATGAAATTAATATTGTAATGGAACCTACTGTTATGGAATATGGTTCTTTAAAAATGGCATTAATACCATGGATATGTCAAGACAATTATGAACAAACTATGAATTTTATTAAAGAGTGTAAAGCTGATTGGTGTGGTGCTCATTTAGAATTAAATGGTTTTGATTTCATGAAAGGTGTAGAGAGCCATGGAGGCATGGACCATAAACTGTTTAAAAAATTCGAACAAGTTTTAACAGGACATTTTCACGTATCTTCTAGAAGAGATAACGTATGGTATTTAGGGTCCCAAAGCGAGTTCTTTTGGTCTGACGCTGGAGATAAAAAATACTTTCATATTATAGATACCGAAACTAGAAATATAGAAAGAATACATAATCCGCACACTTTATTTGAAAAAATAGTTTACAAAGACGACGAAATAGATTATAATAGTTATAATGTAAATAATTTAGATAAAAAATTCGTTAAGGTTGTTGTAGTAAATAAAACTGATAATTTCGTATTTGACAGATTCATTGATAAGATTCAAAGTAAAGACATATATGATTTAAAGATAACAGAAAACTTTAAAGAATTTATTGGTGAAAATGTAGGAGACGAAGGCCTGACAGTCGATGACACTGAGCAATTAGTGGATGATTATATCGACGGAGTTGATACTGATCTAGATAAAGATAGGATTAAAGTCGAAATGAGAGAATTGATGACTGAAGCACAGGCATTAGAGATTGCATGATATTATTTAAAACTGTACGTTATAAGAATTTTCTGTCGACTGGTAATAGTTTTACAGAAATAAACCTCAATCAAAATAAATCTACTTTAATAGTAGGGCATAATGGCGCTGGAAAATCTACGATGTTAGATGCCATATCATTCGCTCTGTTTGGTAAATCACATCGTAATATTAATAAACAGCAATTGATTAACTCAATCAATAAAAAATCATGTGTAGTTGAGGTTGAGTTTACTATAGGGAGTAGCGATTTTAAAATAGTACGCGGAATAAAACCAAACACTTTTGAGATTTGGAAAAACGGTACTATGATTAATCAATCATCTCATAGTAAAGAGTACCAAAAGATCCTCGAACAAAACATACTCAAACTTAATCATAAGTCGTTCCATCAAGTAGTTGTATTGGGTTCCTCCTCTTTCATTCCCTTTATGCAATTACAGGCTGGTCACAGAAGAGATGTTATTGAGGATCTTTTGGACATCAATGTATTTAGTAAAATGAATGTATTACTTAGAGAAAAAAATAGTACTCTTAAAGAATCTATTCAAGATGTAACTTATAAACTTGAATTAATAAAAAATAAAGTAGAAACTCAGCAGAAGTATATAAAAGATGTTAAAGATTTGACAGATGCTAATATACAAAAAAATGAAACTGCTATTGAAGATTATAATAAAGAAATAACAATTTATCAATCTGAAAATGCTGTCTTATCAGCAGAAGTAGAAAAAAATCAAGCACCTGTTGAAAAAGAATTAAATTCTTTTCATGATAAGCATCAAGTTTTATTACACTATAAAGCACAGTTTAGTGAACAAATGAATAGACTAGTTAAAGATGCTAAATTTTATGAAGAAAATAAAGATTGTCCTACGTGTTCTCAACCTATATCAGAAGAACTTAGAACTGAAAAATTAAGTGCTTCTAAAAGCAAGGCTAAAGAATTACAATCAGCTATGGATAAAGCTACAGACGAACATGATAAAATATCAAAGTTAATAGATAGCGCCAGCTCTAAATTAGAAGGTATTAAAGAAAAACAATCTCAAATACATTCTAACAATCAAACTATAACTAGACTTCAATCTAATATAAAATCTTTACAAGAGGAAATTAGAGGATCTGCTGTGGCTGATTTAGATAAAGCTAAAAAAGATTTAGCAGAATATGAATCAGAAAGATTAGACCATCAAGAAGAAAAATTTAGATTATCGGATAAGTATTCATATAATTCTGTTATATCTGAAATGTTAAAAGATACAGGAATTAAAACTAAGATAATAAAACAATATTTACCGGTAATAAATCAATTAGTAAATCAGTATTTACAAATATTAGATTTTTA
>MDSZ01029464.1_pt1 | contig 15743 bp, 13 predicted proteins | sample 811201 | NCBI WGS metagenome assembly MDSZ01 (sample SAMN05326647, study PRJNA326480) | marine metagenome | isolation source: seawater | place: Indian Ocean: North | collected 2010
CATTACGATTCTGGATCAGCTTATTCACGTAAAGCAGTTTTGCGTTAAAAAGATTCATTTCTGCGAGCTGCTTCTTCAGCTCTCTGTTTTCTCTAACAATGCGGCTGTTACGGCGACGACGCTCTGCAACAGGGCCTGTTGTGGCTTCAGGGGCTGACTCAACGTCATCAACTTGGCCTAACTCATCAGCAAGAGCGTTGAGAAGATCATCCTCGTCAACCTCAATTACCTCAAGCTCGGCTTCACCACCACCGAATTGATCGGCTTCATCCTCAGCAGACTCACGCATAGCGCGGAGCTTTCTGAGCTCCATTTTGAGCATACGAGGGTCAATTTCAAAAACTTCATCCAACTCATCGTGGGATGCTTCTTGCATTTCGTCCATTTCTTCAACTTCCTCGGCTTCTTCGCCTTCTTCTTCTTCGGCGGCTTCTTCACCACCCTCTTCATCTCCGCCTTCCATCTCTACTTCGATGTCAAGTGCGTCAACGTCAGCCTCACCGGGCTCTTCAACACCCAAGGCTTCAAGGTCCTCGTCACTGAGGACTAATTCCATTTCATCTAGTTCGCCGTAACCAGCTTCAAAAAGTTGGTTGAAGATGGCGCGGCTGCGGTTTTTAGTCATGTTATTCATCTCCTTAAGTGTTTCGAATAGTTGAAGGCGAACTGCCGGCTCTCCGCCCTCAGAGATAAGTATTGCCTCTGAGCGTAAAGATAGGGCCTCCCCTAACAATTTTTCATATGACTGTTTGATTACAGCGCGTTGCTTGTTGGTCAATGCTTTCACGCTTATTCCTTCAAGCAATGCGTCCATTCTCCTAACCTTCCCCTGAAGCGTCGCAATTCTTGTAGCAAGCTTATTTTCGTTGGAAGATGTAGAGCTGTTAATTGCTTCTTTAATATCTCTCACATTTCGTTTGAGATTCTCTTTTGCCATAGTCAAGTTAACGTCGCCCTTGGCGTTTATGACTACGTTTGCTTCAACGTCGGCCTCAATTTCATCACCTTCTCCTTCAGCAGAATCCTCTTTGTCACTGACGAGTTCTTCAGCTGCTTCGGCGGCGGCGGCCATGGCGGTAGCAGGCGGTGCCATTTCTACCTCTTCAATCTCTACTTCGGAATCCTCTGATAACAACTGGGACTCTACCATAGCTTGAATTCTAGGGGTTAAAGCTTCTATGATCTTGTTTTTAGCATTTTGCTCAGCTAGCTGTTTAAGCTGCTGTGCTTCGGCGATTGCTTCTTTATAAAGTGTTGTCGACATTCACTAACCTCACAAAATGTTGCGCGCATTTATCTCTTAAATATGACCCACGAGAGAAGATGACCTAAATCGCAAAAGATTATACCTCTTTTGAACTTGAATCCAGCACCATTCTGACAATATCTCTTATTTTCTGTAATCCTTCTTCGTCGGGGGTCAAGACTGCTTCTTTATCTTGAGCAGGTTCGAGCGGGATAGGAGCATGACTCCACCCTCTTGTAGTTCCGGTCCTATTATATTGGCCCGGTGCAACTAATTTAGGGGAATTGACTCCGCCACCAACCTGCATCCTCTTCTTATACATCCCTGGAAAGGGCACAAGACTCTTTCCAGACCCTTCTCCTATCGCAATAGGACGATTACCATTGGCATAAGAGTCCTTATCTATGGATCTTCTTATAAGGGCATCACTGCTCTTATAGGGAGTTGCAATACGATTGATGATTTTAGTCATAAGCTCATCAGTTATCTCAAGTTCTTCTATTTCTTCAGATTCATCTTGAGCTGGCTCTGAGTAAGGGAAGTTAGAGCCTTTTTCTCTCGGAGAGTGAAACTTTTCTTTTGTAGTACCGTAACCTAGTTCTTGGCGGCCATCATGTGAAAGCCCGGGTCGTAGACCCAGGCTCACAGGACTATCAGGTCCATCTTGGCCAGATGGCATTACGTACTCGAGCCCCAAGCCTTACCAAGGACATAGTCACCTAAGGTGCCTTTAGCTTGCTGCTCTGATGACGTCTTTGGCTGAAGCTGAGAACCTACTCCGGAACCCCACTGTGCAGGTGGAGTTTCTCCAAACCCATCAGGCGCCTCTGCTTGATCGGCGGCGTTTAAGCTACCTGGGCCAGGCGATGTTGGATTAGGAACGTATGGAGAGGCAGGAAGTCCTCCAGCACCTGTCTTTACTTCATTCAAGTCAGGGGCGTCAGAATAATCCATTGTCTGTTCACCGAATGTATGGCCGCCGTCGTTGATTGTGCCGTTAAGCACCTCATCCTGGAATTGCTTTGCAATCGACTCAGCAGTCATCTCACCCATGTGAATAGGAGACGCGGGGAACGCTGATTTAAGAGAGGCGTCATCTCTTGCGCCCATATCTCTAGTACTAGTGGTTGGGCTTACTGTTGTCTGTTTGTGTGTAGGCATCTTGGTCTCCTATGAATTACAATTATTTAGTTTTAGTCTCAGAAATTCTTTTCACAAGTCGCTTCTTTGCAGCCTGCACTTTTGCGTACTTCTTCTTAAGAATGTTTTCCTGAATTTTCAAAGCGGCAATGAAATCGATATCCTTCTCGAGAGCTTCTGCTTGCTCGTCGGCATCGAGTTCCTCTGCCTTTACTTTCTCGGAATCCTCTTTTCCTTGCTCAAGAGTTTCCATGATCTTTCTCTTCTCCTCTAAGACAATCTTCTTAAGGAGTGATGGTGTCAATTTGATGTTTTTAGCCATGTCAATTTCCTCCTGACCTAATGACCCTAACTGTAAGTATTTAGTTCCTCTAGTTTTTTCTTCTTAATCGTCGAAAGCTAGAGCTGCCCAATTTTTTGAAGACTCGCCAAAGAGATCAGATGGATCGTTATTAGCTACTATGTGAGCTGCTGCATCTGCTGCTTTTTGCGGCTTCCCTCGTTCTGCTGCCGCCTGTTCGACCAGCGTAGTAGCGGCGGTGTCCTGAAATATAGCTGCCATGACAGGATCAGCTGTGATTGAAGAAACGTCGACGGGCTTTTTTGAGACTTTGGCTGGCTTCTGGCCTCCCATCCTTATGTTATCTAGCGCGGGTCTTCCTCTTCTGACAGTTTTTTTGTTTGTTGCCTTTTTTGCCTCGAGCAGTTTTTCAGCTCCATCACCGGATGCCTCTAGTAATATCTCAAACAGACATTCTTTTACTAGAGATTTTAGATTGTTTCTTGTCATCTTAGCCATTATGCTTTCCCTTAAGCTATCGTTCCGAGCATCGTGAAATCAGGAGACACCACACCGGTTTCCAAAGAGCTAACCGGTATAGCTGTACACTCAACTACAACACTCATGTCTGTAGCATTTATCGCAAAGCCTTTGCACATTACCTCAAAGCGGTGACTGCCTTTTGTCAGCTTCACTACTCTAGATATGGGAGCCGATCCCGCAGGATCACCAGCTTCATCTGTGAAAGTTATTGTCGCGCCGTCTGCGAAAGCAATAACTGTAATTGCTCTAGAAACGAATTTCAATGTAACGGTGCGGGCAGACGCGGCGGTCGGAACGATAAAAGTATATCCGGCTGACTGATATTCACCAGTTGCGCGTAAACCTGGAGTTTGCCATCGTTGACTCATTTTTCTTCTCCCCAGCTGATCACATCGTTAAAAGCTCTGTAAATACGATCAGACTTATTAAAAACTTTGTTGAGATCGTTTCTACGAACCTCAACACCTTCCTTCATCATGAAAGCTCCAGGAGTGGAAGGCTCAGACACAAAGTCCCAGCATATAAGCTGAAAATCATCTTGTACGACATCAATGTCACCTTTTCTTTTTGTCGAACCCACCCCTCGGCTAGATATGCCTAATGTGACTCCGGACTCAACCAGGCTCTGTAGTATCTTTCCAGACGGTGTGTTCAAAAGTTCCACCTCGCCATAACAAACGTCACCGTCCATGTAGGCGGACCTTACTATATGTGAAGCATTCTTAAGTTCCACAACTGAGCTGTCTGGATGATCACACTCACCGAGAGCTCTGTTCTCAGCTATGAATTTTTGGTAGTTTCTAACTTCTCTTTCGAGTATCACTCTAGGGTACACTCTACCATTTTGGTTTAGAGTGTCAGCTTTTTGCAGGACACCCTTCATTATCATTTTGCCGTCGTTAGCTTGTCTTTGTTCTTCGATCAGATCTTTGTCATACTCGAAAGGGGTCCATTCTGTCAAAAGCTTTAAGTTACTCATCTTCGTTATCTCCTGTTGTAAGTTCTTCATCGAGTCTCATCAACGTAAGATACCTTGAGATAGTTTCATCGTCGGCAGAATCAGTTGATAAAGAGTTAACAGCTTCTCTAACTTTCGGTATCTGCTTCTTTATCATTTCGTTCTGGCATTCAGATTCAAAAACGTTAAGAGATTTCATGATTGAAGACTTAACGCTTTCTAGCTTGGTAAAGAAACCAGATTTGTTATCCTCCGAAAAGACGTATTCTCTAAGAAGAGATATCTGGTCATCATTAAGATGTCCTCCGAACTTTTCTTCGATCTTATTTCTCATAAGGTCAACAACAAGATGGTTAACGTCAGTCTCTTTTAACTCATTAAGGTCCTGAAGCTCTTTTTCTTTTAGCAGGTGAGAGTGTAGTTCCTTTTCAAAAGTACTCATCACAAGAATATCAGGATTTTCGTTTCTCCACTCAGAAAGAAGAGTTTGCACTGTGGCGAAAATCTTGTAGTCGGCAACCCTTCTGTCATAAAATGTGGACTCCTTAAGGTTGTAGTTGATATCCTTTATGAGAGCCGACTTTTGTTGCTTTAAAAGCCTCGTATCTATCTTCTTAGAAGCTGCTTTGGCTTCTCCTATAATGGAACTTGCAAGAGAGTCTGATGGGACTGAGGTGGCAACTATCGCACGAAACAACCTAAACTCTTTAAAGAGTTCTGTGCCTGGCGTGAAGTGGCGCTTGACTATCGATAAGGCTTTGTTGGCTTTATTGACATCTCCTTCGACCATCGATTCTGATACTGATTGGGATAACTGCGCAAACAGCAACCCTACGTTTCTTTTTTTGTTGTGTTTAACTTTCATCTAATTCTCCGGCATCGTATTTCTCGAGAGAGACTTCTTCTCCCTCATTGCTGTCTGCTTCTAAAAGCACTCCGCCTTTTGGACTCAATATATTAACTAACGAACTAAACACCGACCTCATTTCAGGCGTCATAGCCGGACGAACTGAGGTCGAATATTCATAACTATCATCTTTCTTGGGTTCTGTTCCCTCAAACTTTGTTCTAAGGTAATCATCTCCGTACGGTTTCCTCATGGAATCCTGAGATCTTTTGTGAGTTACCATCCCTTTGAAGTCAGGCATGTGTGTTGTAAGTGGACCTCTTTCCGATGATTTTGTGGTTCTATCTATTCTGTTTTGCGCCTTCACCGGTGCTTCAGGATCATTAACAGAAAGCTTGGGGACATCTATAAAATCGTCATCATCTTCTTCTTCATCTGATATCTTAAGTTTGTCTCCCGGTACAGCTGTAAGCAGGGTTTCTCCATCAGGAACGTCTGCTGAGAAGAGACCTCCTCCGCCACCTTCATCACCGCCGCCTTCGTCGCCGCCTTCTTCACCACCACCTTCTACTTCAGCATCATCCTTCTTGTCTTGGATCCGACCATCAACTACTTCTTCAATCTGCTTATCAGTCAGCCCAAGAACATTCTTTTGAACCCACCTTCTGTCTAACATACCTTCAGGAACTTTACCAGCGATATCAAATCTGGTAGATATCAGCTCCAACTTTTGCAGCTGAGCGACTGATGATGGGTTTGACAGTTTAAGGTCAAAGTCTAGAAGGTCTTCTCCTTCAAATCCATGGACATACAAATGTATCATCGCAAGTTTGTTTAGCTCAGCGATAACAGTCTTTTGAATTCTTTGTATCGTTCTGCTAAAACGGATATCTTCTTGTGCCAAGGTTGCTTTTGCACCGATATCTTCATCGTAACCAAGATAAGCCTTAGGGATCTTCAAGGCTGCAAAAAGCTTTTTCTGAATATACTCAACATCTTCAATAGCAGCGGCATTTTGGCCACCTGCAAGTGAATCAATTCTTGTTCCGCTATCGCCACCTCTGACCGGTATGAAGTAATCCTCATCAACGCTAAGTGGATTATACCTCAAATCCACTCTGCCTGTCGTCTTATCGATAACAGGGGCCTTTTTAAGAGTTGAGGTAGCCTGCTCTATATAGTTTGTTACGTCCTCAGGTGGGACATTACCGACATCTATATAAAAGACTCGGCGTTCCGGCGCTCTGATAACTCTGTAAACTAGCATCGCGTCTTCAATTAAGATAAGCTGTCGCCATATCCTTCTAGCAGACTCCAAGACGCTTGAACCGTACGGCAGGAAGGCATCGTTACCCAACAGTCTAAAATGCGATATCTGCCAATTCTCTAAAGTGGAGTTTCCCTGGGTTAGCCATCGAAATCTAACAGCTGATGGATTATCTGGGTCGAATCCTTCTTCCCTCTCCATCTCGGATATCGGTATCGGAAATGCAGCGACAACTCCGTAATTTGGATCGATATCATTAAACAAAAAGAAGTCTCCGTACTTACACAGATTTCTTACCCACATGACTAAATTGAACTCTACGTTAAGAGTGTCGTAGAAAAGAGTTTCTAAAATCTCTTTTTTGATGTCATCTTCGCAAAATATGTGTAGCACCCGGCCGTGCTCATCTGGAGATACTGTTTCTTCTGAATAAATGTCAAGAGCGGAAGCTATTTCTGGTGTAGCCTCCATTTCGCTAAAGTCGCTATACCTCGACATTCGATCAAACGACCCATAAGCGCTCAAAGCATTGCTGTACACGTCGCTGTGCGATCTTCTAAAAGCCTCGACTGCTGAAGACTTTGCACCAGGCGTGACGTTTCTCACTCTTCTCTTTACTGTCGGTCCAGCGCGAAAGAGCTGTGTCAGCCTCTGGAATATGTTACCCTTTTCAGCCATGCTATCAATTCCTTTTCAACGTGTAAGTATTATAGACGTTACAGTAACCACTTAAAATCTATAGATCCAGATATAGCTGGATGACTTTCATCCAAAGACACTGGCATTCCTCGTCTAGCTAGTTGAGCCATGTTTTGAGCGTACGACGGATGAAGCTCTTTTCTCTCAGGTTGCTTATTGACTGCGAAAGCTGCCAACATCGCTTGGTTTAGGTCTACACTCTTTTTTGAAACCTTAGAGTTTGATTCGTACAGCCACAGCCCTATGGCCAGAGACATAACGAGGTCATCATTTTTTCCTGCTTGCGCCTGAGGCTTTTGGCCAGACCATATAAAGGTCTTCATTTCTTCCACAAATCTAGAAGAATAGATAGAGACCTTGTCATTACGCAGCATTTCTTCTAGCTTTGTTAATATCTGTGCTCGGCTAGAGCCTTGAGTTGAGAAGCCTGCCTTCCCTATTGACCCACCGCCGTACAAAGCATTGAATTTGTCTTTTTCTTTAGAGAAGTATATGTTCTTGTAAGACAGTTCTTGCAGCTTCATAAGGACAGCGTAACCATAAGTGTTGCTTTCTGGACACACGGTAGCATCTCCATACCTCTTTCCAGCCTCAGCTAAAAGAACTGCCAACTGATCAGGAGGAATCTTACCTTTAAATTCGGCGACAACCTCGGATTCAGTGGTATCAATTACATGAAAAGTGGAAAAGTCTTTACCGTCGCCTCTTGCCACGTCAGCAGATACAACATAGTCATGACCAGTTAGGTGGTACTTCCAGACCCAGACACCGTTCTCAGGACCCCACTTCTCTATTGGGGTACGAATATTCATGCGAAGCCTCTGGATGTCCTCAGTCGTCAGGAATGTATCACCAGAAGCTTGAAAATCACAGAGCAGCTCTTGTGCTATCTGTTGCTTATTGAGATTCTTTGCTTCTTTTTCGAACCATTCATCATCTCTTTCTGGATGTACATCCCAAGGTAGTTTTATCGCATTAAACTCGTTCTGACCTTCTTCAGCACCATGGTAGATATCGTAGTATTGGCCACCTGTACCGTTAGGAGTAGAAACCAGAATCGCTCGGCCACCAGTTGAAAGAGTTGGATACAAACCTTTCCAAAGCTCATCAAAATTCCTGATGAAAGCGGCCTCATCAACTATCAACAAACTCAGTGCCTCTGAACGACCAGCATCTTCTGACGTCGGAACTGCTTTTATCATGGACCCGTTTGAAAATTCTATGGCTTGAGTGTTTTTGGTAGTTATCTCTGTTATCCATAACCACTTAGGAATTCCTGACAGAGCTATCTTCACTTTCTTTATGAAGTTCTGAGCAACCGCTAACTTTGTAGCGATTACAAGTATGCTTTTGTCTTTCCTGAATAAAGCCATCCAAACAGCGTAGGCAGCAGACAACGTTGAAAGCCCTAATTGTCTTGATTTTACGACTACATTAAAGCGGTGGTCGTTAAAAGCAACTAGACAGTCGTCCTGAAAGGGGAAAGTGTGGAAGTCTATCCTCCCCTTCATGGGATGTTGTATCTTAACGTATCGGTTTATGAAATATGACGGATCTTTTCCGCATTTTATGATCTCATTTACCTGTTTCTGTTTTGACAGAGGAGGCATGCTGGCTTTAACTTACCTGTAGTTGCACCTTACTTCTAAAGTAAGCAATCTTTCTTGGGGAATTTGAGGTAGCTGATATCAGCTCGATATCATCGTCTCGATTTATCTCTTTTGTTGTAAGAGCTCGGTCCACTGATTCCTTGAATTCCTTCTTTATCCTCTTAAGACCATCAGCAAAGATCTGATTAGCCTCGTCTCTTCTGGCTTCAAGCTGCTGGCTAAGCGCTAACTCACCGGCAAAGTGTACGATCGTCATGTATTGAAGCTCAAGCACATCGCCTTGAAGCTTACTAGTTAGCTTTCGATCACCACTTGAATAACCCCAACTTGTTTCGGTTGCCTGGCCTAAGGCTCTAACTTCTTCGATATTAAGCATCTTTTTTCTCCATATAAAGGCTACGAATCTTTCGGCGATAATCCTCAATCTCCGCTATACTAGGTAAATATCCATCATCTGCCGATAGTTTTCTTAAAGGTTCTAAAAAACCGACCCAACATTCAGTACAGCAGCCTGTAATCTGGTACTGCGCGCAGTCATCTAAGTCTCTCATCATGTACTCACAGTAAGGACAGTCGAGAGGTACATACGACCTGGAATTACGCGTACCTGACATTAGAATCCTGACCTTGTTTTCTAATATCTAGCACATTGTCAACGACATCTTTCACAGCATCTACATGAGAGATGATCAATATGTTTGCGAAGTACTTTTTGAGTGATGTTAACAACCTTGAGCAAGCTTCGATGCTTTTATCGTCTAAAGCCCCGAACCCTTCATCGATAATTAGCACATCACTTCTTGGAGCATTACATACGTTGATTAGTGCAACCCGCAAGGCTAAAGATGAAATCATCTTTTCCATCCCTGACCCGCATTCTATGATTCTTCTAGAATCTCCATAGTCTATGTAGATATCCATGTTGTTGGATTCAGGGTCTGCCTCTAACATAAGGTCAAAATTGACAACTCCTTGTAATATCTTCTGAAGTTCTGCATTTATTTGAGGCAACTGTAATGACAGTATCGTCAGTGGTATACCTTTCTTGTCTACAGCTTGAGCAAAAGTGCTGTAAGTTTCCCATCTGGCTTTTACGGCACCAAATCTTTCATGCTCTTCAGCTAGAGTCTGCTCTTTTTGCTTACAGACGCTGATTCCTTCTGTCAGATATATTCTTTCAGCATCTAGATCACTGATTCTTGACTCAAGCTTCTTAAGTTGCTTTCTCATTGCTATAACGGCTCGGTCTTTTTCTTCATCTATCGATCTCAGGCGCATTTCTCTAAGCAAGCTCTTGCCTTGCGAGAACTTTGTAAGTACTCCTTGGTGCTCTCCTTCGAGCTCTTTCATCTGCAAACGCAGCTCCGAATGATTTAACTTGGATTCTTGCTCTAGCTTTAGAATGTCTTCATACTTTTCAAGGCGGGTTGATAAATTTTTCTCTACAATCCTCTGTAGATTCGACTTTACTGCTCTTAATTCTTTTCTTGTCGTAGAAATCACAGATTTCTGCTCATCCAACTCTGCTGCGCTCTTGTTAGCATCTTTAACGTATTTACAAGTTGGGAGGTGCTCGAAACAATCACAGGGCTTCAGCTTCTTGTTGAGCTTTTTCTTTTGATCTAATTTCTGAACCTCCAGATCAAGCTTCGCTTCAATCAGCTCCTGCTGAGAATTAAGACTTTTTTGTAAATCTAGTTCTTCTCTAAGCTCTTCAATCGGAAACTGACTACGGATAACATCTATCTTCTCAACTTTACGACCGATGGAGTCAATTTGCTCAGAAAGAGAAACTATATTCTTTCTCAAAGATGACTTCTTCACTTCAAGCTCAGATAATTTTCTTACTTGATCCTGAATTTGCTCTTGTGTGTACATTTCTGCGCTTGGAAGAGCAGCGAGCTTAATCCGCAAATCATCTCTTTCTTTCTTTACAGATTCTAGCTCAGCTTCTACCTCACCTTTTTGAGATGTTAGGTTTTCTTTTAGCTCAGTTTGCTCGTTTATCAGCTCAACCCAGTTTCTATCAGGGGCAGCCTTCATTTCTCCCCTGAGTTCTGACATTTCGCTTTTAGCTGTTCTCAACATATCATCAAAAATTTGCAAATCTAAGAATCTAGTCAAGATTGACTTCCTTTGAGTTGAGCCTTCTCTTATGAAAGCGTTCATGCTGCCTTGAGCAGCAAAGGAAGTCATCATAAAATCATCTATTGTGCCGACAAGCTCCCGAAGTGTCTTCTCTGTTTCTCTTCTCTGCTCACCTGTGGCATCTTCAATAGGCTCTCCGTTGTCATCAACTTTGAAGAGGTTCAAATTCGTAGGCGCAGAGACTGTACCTTTCCTACTTACCTTCTTCAGAGTCTGTCTTTCAGCCCTATACTTCTCTCCTCCTACCGAGAAATCAACACTGGCCTTGCAGTAATTCTTTCTGTTATTTACAATGTGCATATTCTTGAGTGCACCTCTATCGGAGGCATTAAAAAGTGCATAAGATATCGTACCTGGTATTGAGGACTTACCAACTCTGTTTTTTCCAAATATTCCGGTGATTCCGTGTAGAGAATCAAAGTCTATTAGGTTGTTCTCCCCGTAGCCGAATGTATTATCAAAGGAGAGTTTCCTTAGTCTCCACTGGTGTGACTTTGAAGCTGCCTGCTGTACGCATTTACTGAACACATCTTTATGAAGATCACGTAAAGACTCCCGAGCCTCCTCATCTAGCTCCATCCTGGACACAAACTCAGACATTAGGGCGTCTTGCTGCTTGAAGCTTCTTAGATCGTTACGAGAAATCTTACCTATACTAGTCGTTATTTCGGTGTCAGAGCCCTTGAATGACTCTTGTTCATTCTTTGAAACAACTTCATAAGCTTCAAACCTTTCTTTCAAAGAACTTTGAAGTTGCTTGAAGTCCATTTGTGTCATACCAGAATGAACCACTCTAAATCTCGAGCCAACCCAGCTATCTGGTATACTGTCTAATGTATCTACCACATCTCCAGTCCATTTTATGGTTCTGAAGGCATGCGGGTTATGGAGAGGTATGAAATCAACCGTAAAATCATCGGCATCCTTAATATCCCAGAACAAAAACCCTTTCTCTACGTCTTCACCGTAGTTTTGTTGGATTGTTGATCCAGGATACGCTATTTTAGGGTTAAAAAACTGCCTTTTGTGAATATCACCTAGCATCGTATAGTCGAAAGCTTTAAAAAAGTCAACTTTTACGCTGTCTCCATTTATTTCCCAGTCCTGGTCAGTCAGAGAGCCGTTTACAGGGCCGTGAAAAGCAGCTATGCTTACATTTTCACCAGAAGGTTTAAGACTTGGCCAATTCTTTGAGTCGAAACAGCAAAAAACGCACCATTCGAAGCCTGGAGCAGCCGGATATACACCGGTACCTTTCATTAGTTGTATTCTAGGGTTGTTTAAGGACCTCACTATAGGAGTTATAGCATCAAGCCTATCCTCGTTTAGTATCAAGCCATCGTGATTACCAAGTATTACGTGAACCGGAGCAATATCGGATAAAGAAGTGAACCACCAGCACAAAATGTCAATAAGCTCAGGACTTATGCCCTGTGTTTTTGAATGTACTATGTCGCCACCTAAGAAAATGACGTCCGGTTGCAGCTCTCTAAGCTTTGTGTATGATTCTTCGAACACCTTCCGGTATTCGTCATGCCTACTTAGACCTCTGAAGTGTATGTCTGCGAAATGTGCGCACTTAAAACTCATTCTATTCCTCAGTTATCATATTAAAGAGCCAGACTTGATTGTACTAATCAAAGATCTCAATCTGTCATTGGAAGACCATGGCCTGGCTTTAAGACTCAGCTCTTTAAATTCATCGATAGTCATCTCACCTACGTCTTCAAAACCAGAAGTATCCATTACTCTTACCGGTACATCGTATGAAGACAAAAGACGAGCTATCTTTTGAGTTTTTCCGCCTGCATCAGCGTCTAAAGCTAACAAAACAGGCGTGCAATTCCTTACTATCATGTTGAACAACTTGTGTTTTTCACTCAAAGTGCTTCCTAACAGGCATGTTGCGTTCTGATTGCATTGGAAAAGATCAAACGGACCTTCTACTAAGGTAATCTCTTTCTGCCAATCTAAATTTATCTCGTTGAAGATGATATCTACACGGTTAGCTTTAGGATTCATGTACTTTCTGGGAGAATCGTCGATGGTTCTAGCTGTATAATAGTTTAGCTGGCCATCGCTATCAAAGGACGGAATAATGATTCTCCTTCTTAGGCTTCCTGTGGATACGGCGCCGACCTTAAAGTACCACATTTTGCTTTCAGTGAGCCCTCTTTTTTCAGCATAAGCTCTACAAGCTTTTAAATCAGGATCTCTGATCATATCTTTCCTAGATAACAGCTTAAATTGTTCAGGTAAAGAAATAGATGGCTTGACTTCTTCTTCTTTTTCTCTGACATTCTTTTCAAATAGCTCTTTAGCTTCTTGATGAAACCTGTTTGAATAGAGTTTGAAAAAACGAGATAGGCCTTTGCCCTTAAAGCCACACACCCAACAGTGATAATACTCATTATCAACTCGTAGACACAGCTTTTTCTTATCTTTTCTTGAATGAGAGGAGCACTTTTTGTTGACGCAATTGATTGCAATATTGACGCCATCTCTGTCTATAGAATAAAGAGGAAAAGCTTTTTGAATTAGCTTCATTCTTTTCTTTATGATTAAATCTTCACTCATGCCCTAGCCCAGCCGCTGCTATTATGTAAGCATCTGCTATATCATAACAACAATCAGCTGGAATTACAAGCCCTTTTCGAGATCCTGACTTCAACGTTCTTTCAGGCCACTCAAAACCAGGTAACTCTTTCTTTACAAAGCCGAGAACCTGATCTTTGGTTGAAGAAGGAGACTTTCTGTCAATCTTAAGTCCGACTTTTTTTCTAGCCGAATTAACGTTCATGAATTCAGGTTCGATTTCAAAAACTTCGCTACAAAGAAAAGTGACTATTCCGTTAAACCTTGCTAACGTCACAATTGTTTTTGCGCTGGAAAAACCAGGTCGAAAAGCCTGTAGGTTTTCTTCTATGAGTACCTTGCTGATACCGTGATTCGCTTTCAAATTTTGAAGTTCAGCTCTTACGTCCAGCGCTTTTTCGAATATAGTTTTATTCTTGGAAAAAGAAACAGCTCTGGCGTCTATAAGGTCTCCTTCGGTGTCTAGTATGCAGAATCCGACGTTAGAAGTAGATATGTCTAAACCAAGTATCAAGAACTAAAAATCCAGTTTAACTCTAATAATAAAACGATCATTTTCTCTTTTTATAATCGCTTGTGAAAATGTACTCTTAGAAATAACATTAAGATTTTCGTCGTGTAAGTTAACGTTTGTGATATAACAAAAGTCCTGATCTTTGTCAGCTGCTTGGTCTGTGGCTTTCAGACGCTTGAAAGCAGGATTGTCAGACACTGTCATTTTAGATCTTTCAGCTGGCACATCAATTTTTAGGACATGAAGGTTCTGATGGCCAGTCAAGTCGACAGTAAACTGATCGACACCAAAACGAGGTATGAGAGGTGTCTTAACAACACTAATGCCTTCATCATACATGAGTACTCCCACATCGTTCCATGTCGCTGGCTTGGATAAGCAATCAGCACGATATAGACTTCCTGTGTGATCTTTCAGCGTTATTGATATTCTACCACCAGAACCAGTGACTGATGTATCAGACAAAGAATAAGAACCTCTTTCAATGGTGTTTCCATAGAAGATATTACTAGCATCAAAAATAGAGACTTCGTTTGATGAAGGATCTCTAGTCCTGTTGTAGATTGTTAGTATCGAACCTGCAGGAACACTTGGGTCCTCAGGAGTGGGGCCCTGGAGCTGTTCTGATATCGACCCGGGTGTTTCCATGCCTAATAGGCCTTGTCCTATGGAAGCAGTCGGCAGAAGGTTATCCAGGTGGACCATAGACAGGTCTTGCTGGCCCGCGTCATTCACATATAGAGAAAGAGCAGATCCGGTTGCAACCTGCGATAAAACAGAAAAGTTTGGAAAGAATAACCCGTTATCATTCGGCAGGATTGTAAGGTTTCTTTTTCTTACACTACCTGTAGCAAACAAGAATTGGTTGGCAGACTGCCAGTCAGAAGCAGATGTATTTTGAGAACCTGACAAACCGAACAATCTGGGGAAAGATCCTGACACGAGTTCTTTCGTAAAGTTCTCCAGGTTTAGATAATGACCTCCGATACCGAAAGATAGTGGTACATTAAAAGGATCATCAGTAGTACCTCTCGCGGACTGAAACGGAGTCTGGATTACGTTACGCAGTTTTGTTTCTTTCACAAAGAAGGGTGGTACATAAAAGATAAGACCGTTCTGCTTCTCGAAGCTAAGGTCCTCAAAGCCTCCCGTGATTGCTGCTTGAATATCAGCGTCAGTTCGGTATCTTTCGTAAATCTTTAATTCATGAACCTCAGCATTCAAAGGGTGAGCGAATGAAAAATCGTTCGGCTCAGTCGGCATACCGGCAGTCCTATCAGGCCCAGTGGGATACACGTCCTCATAATAGTTTGGGATCCCGTCAGTATAAGCAGCTATGGGGTTAAAGAATTGAGCTGTAAAGTCCTCATCCCCAGTTGGGTCTAATGAATTGGGACCTTCGTAAAAGTTGCCTACGAATAATGCGTCTGCTGGACCTCTGTTTACAGTTATACCTTCTCTAGTAGTTGTTGTCGGTAAAGTTCTCTGAAAATACGAGCCACTTAGCGCTGAATCTGGTACATCGAAGGTTCCACGTACTTTACCATCAATGACAAAAGAGCCTGTGGACCCTTGTGTATTGTTATCCCATCTAATACAGCAATGATGCCATGTATTTCTACTGAGAGAGTTATCTGACGATGAAAATATAAAGTCCAGAGGCGCTGATCTGGCACCAGTCATTCCTATCGTGCATTCAGAAGGGGGTATTTCAGCAGAGTGGCTTAGCTGTAGTAAAACCCTAAACTTGTCTACGTATCCGTCTATGTCTCTTGAGCTACCTGACACTATCGACACAGCATAGGAACTGGACATGTGCAGGATTGTTCCTGCTCTATACAAATCTCTAACAGGGTCCTTGTACCGGGGGTTCACGTAAAACTCAAAAGAGAAAGA
>MDSZ01099467.1_pt1 | contig 15737 bp, 13 predicted proteins | sample 811201 | NCBI WGS metagenome assembly MDSZ01 (sample SAMN05326647, study PRJNA326480) | marine metagenome | isolation source: seawater | place: Indian Ocean: North | collected 2010
CAAGTTCATGTTCTGCTCGCCGGGAGAGGGCGCAGTGGCATTGTTGCTGGCGAGCGGCAAAAAGGCGCGCGAACTCGGCCTGCCTGCGGTGCGATTGCGCGCGGCAGCCGTTCGTACCCGTCCCCCGGGCTCCTTCGAGGTTTTCTCGCCTGCGCTTGATATTGAACGCGGTGGTTCGCCGACCAGCGTCGCCTCGCGGGCGGCCTACGATATGGCCGGCGTCGGCCCCGAGGATATCGACATCGCGCAGCTTCAGGATACGGAGGCGGGCGCGGAGATCATGCACATGGCCGAGAATGGCTTTTGCGCTGATGGCGACCAGACCGAGTGGATCGCGAGAGGTCGCACGCGGATCGACGGAGACCTGCCGGTCAACACCGACGGCGGATGTCTTGCCTGTGGGGAGCCGATCGGCGCATCCGGACTTCGCCAGGTGTACGAAAATTATGTGCAGTTGACCGGGCAGGCGGGCACGCGGCAGGCACCTGGCAAGCTGCGGCTGGGCTATAGCCATGTCTATGGCGCACCCGGCGTCTCCGCTGTCGCGATCGTGGAGCGTTGACGCCATGGACCTGTCCCTTACCAAAGATCAGCAGTCTTTTCGCGAGGAGGTGCGGGCTTTTCTCGCCGCCTCGCTTACGCCCGAGCTGCGGCGCGGAGCCGAGCTGACATCCGGGGTGTTTGCAGAACCCGATATTGCGCGCGAATGGCAGGCGATCCTGGAAGAGCAAGGCTGGCTGGTCTATCATTGGCCCGATCATGCAGGTGGGCCGGGATGGACGCCGATCCAGCGCTGGATCTTTGAGAAGGAATGCGCGGAAGCGGGCGCCCCTGTGCTGCCGGGTATGGGGCTGAAACTGGTGGGGCCGGTGCTTTACACATTCGGCACCCGGGCGCAGCAGGATTATTATCTCCCGCGTCTGCGCACGGCAGAGCATTTCTGGGCGCAGGGCTTTTCGGAGCCCGGCGCGGGTTCCGATCTTGCCAGTCTGCGGACGCGCGCCGTGCGCGAGGGAGATCATTACATCGTGTCGGGCCACAAGATCTGGACGACGCAAGCCCAGCATGCGAACCGGCTTTTCGCGCTGGTCCGTACCGACGCCGAAGTGAAGCCGCAAAAAGGCATCAGCTTCCTTTTGATCGACATGGCGCAGCCGGGCGTCACCGTAAAGCCGATCCTCAGCGCATCCGGCGATCACGAGCTGAACGAGGTCTTCCTCGATGAGGTAAGGGTGCCTGTTTCCGACCGGGTCGGCGACGAAGGACAAGGCTGGTCGATCGCAAAGTTTCTGCTGGAAAATGAGCGGGGAGGGTCAAGCTTTGCGCCGGCGATCCACGCTGACCTTGCCCGTTTGCATACTTCGGCAGGCCCATTGACCGGCGAACTCGCCGACCGCGCTCTTCGACTTCGACTGGAGGCGGAAGCGCTTGAAATGACAGAGCTTCGGACGCTGATCGAGATCGAGCATGGCGCCGCGCCCGACCCGCGCAGCCTGACCACCAAGCTGCTGGCGTCCGAAATCCGGCAGGGCTTAGAGGCCCTGGCGGTGGACGCATTCGGACTAGCCGGCCTTCAATTGCCGGGCGAACGCCCGTTCTATGGTGGCGACATGCCGGCGCCGGTCGTTTCGCCGGCGGCGCAGGTCGCGGCGGCCCGCTATCTCAACGCTCGCGCCTGGTCGATCTTCGGCGGCACCAGCGAAATCCAGCTCACCCTCATCGCAAAGGCCGCGCTCGGCCTTTAGACAAAGAAGGACGCATCATGCCTGAAGCCTATATCGTTTCTGCCCGCCGTACCGCCGGTGGCCGCCGCAATGGCCGCCTTGCCGGCTGGCACCCCGCCGATCTTGGCGCCCTCGTTCTGAACGCACTGGTCGCCGACGCCGGTGTCGATCCCGCAGCAATCGACGATGTCATCATCGGCTGCGTGAGCCAGGTGGGCGAGCAGACATTCGCCTTCGGTCGCAATGTGGTGCTCGCGTCCAGCCTGCCCGACAGCGTGCCGGCCGTGACGATCGACCGGCAGTGCGGATCATCCCAGCAGGCGGTGCATTTCGCGGCGCAGGCGGTCATGTCAGGCCTTCAGGACATCGTCATTGCAGGCGGCGTCGAGAGCATGACGCGCGTGCCGATGGGATCAGCCATCACGCTGGCCAAAGCCGGCGGAATCGGCGCCAATCCTTTCTCCGGGGCGATTCAAAAGCGCTATGGCGTGGAAATGTTCAGCCAGTTTCAGGGCGCGCAGATGATTGCCGACAAATATGGCTTCACCCGTGAGGATCATGACCGGTTTGCGCTCGCCAGCCACGAGAAGGCGGCGGCGGCGATGAAGGCGGGCGCATTCGACCGGGAGATCGTGCCGGTGCCCATCGTAACTGCGGACGGCGAGCAGGCAGTGCATGATCGCGACGAAGGGGTGCGGGCCGATGCATCACTGGAGTCGATTGGCTCGGTCAAGCTGATCAGCGAGGGAGGCACGCTGTCCGCCGCCGCTGCCAGCCAGATTTGTGACGGGGCGAGCGGTGTGCTCGTCGCATCCGAAGCGGCGGTTCGGGCGCATGGCCTGAAGCCCATCGCCCGCATCGTCAATCTGGCGGTGACGGCTGGCGACCCGGTGATCATGCTGGAGGAACCGATCCCTGCAACCCGCCGAGTTCTGGATCGCGCGGGCATGACGATGAAGGCCATCGACCTGTTTGAAGTGAACGAAGCCTTCGCGCCCATCCCGCTGGCCTGGATGAAGGCACTTGATGCGGACCCGTCCAAACTGAACGTCAACGGCGGCGCGATCGCGCTCGGCCATCCGCTCGGTGCCACCGGCACGAAGCTGATGGCGACGCTCATCCATGCGCTCAAGGCGCGGGGCAAGCGCTACGGCCTCCAGACAATGTGCGAAGGCGGCGGCATCGCCAACGCCTCGATCATCGAGGTGCTTTGAGCCATGAACCTCGCGCTCAGCGATGAGCAGGCTATGGTCCGTGACATGGTCCGCCGCTTTCTGGCGGACCGCTACGACGCGACGACCATGGCGAAAGGGCCGATGTCCTCCGACGACTGGCGCGCGTTGGGGGAGCTCGGCCTCTTTGCTCTGCTCATGCCGGAACAGGCCGGTGGGCTGGGTGGCGGTGCGGTGGAGGTGATGATCATCTCGCAAGAGCTGGGACGCGCGCTTGCGATCACGCCACTGGCCGAAGCCATCCTGCTGTGCGGGCGCGCGCTGGCCGCTGATCAGGCCGTCGGAGGTTGGACCGACAGACTGATGCAGGGAGACGCCTTGCTCGCTTTTGCTCGGGGCGGCGAAGTTGTGGATGGACGGCTCTCCGGTTTGGCGGATATCGTCCGGGACGGCGTCAATGCCGACGCCTTCGTCGTGGAGACGGAAGCGGGCGCGCTTCTCTTGGTCGATGTGCAGGACAGCGGCATCCGCCGGATCCCGGTTCGCCTGGCGGACGGCAGCATGGCGGCGAATGTGCGGTTCGATGCGGCGCTGGCCCAACCGCTCACGGCCCCCGCAAGCCTTTGGGCAGAAGCGCACACTCTCGCCGGCCTGTCGATCATCGCCGAACTGGTTGGCGCGATGTCGACATTGCTCGACCTTACGGTCGACTATGTCAAACAACGCCATCAGTTCGGTAAGCCGATCGCGAGCTTTCAGGTCGTGCAGCATCGCTGCGCCCGGATGTACACTTGGCTGGAGCAGTCTCGCTCGCTTCTTTTGAAAGCGGCCATGGTCGGGGAAAAAGAACGGACCCGGGCTGTGACGACCGCGAGAGCCTATATTGGCGATACTGCCTTGAAGCTTGCTGAAGAAGCGGTGCAGCTGCATGGCGGCATGGGGGTCACCAATGAACTCGCGGTCGGACGTGGGCTGCGCCGGGTGCTACTGCTGTCACGCTTACACGGCGGTGGAATCGCCGCCCGTTCTGCCCTGGCGGCCTGACGGGATCGGCCATGGCTACGACAGGCAGGGTCGAGGAAAAGGTCGTTCTCGTGACCGGCGCGGCGCACGGGCTGGGCCGGGCCGATGCCGAAGCATTGGCGCGCGAGGGCGCGCGGGTCATCGTCGCCGATGTGGATGAGGAAGAAGCGCAACGGGTCGCGGACGCGCTTCCGGCCGCGATAGCGCTGCGTCTGGATGTGACCTCCGAAGCACAGTGGCAGGCTGCGCTGACGAAGATCATGCGGGCGCATGGCCGTCTTGATGCGCTGGTCAACAATGCGGGCATCGCGGCTTTCGAGACGGTCGAGCAGTCGTCGCTGGAGGTATTCCGCCGCGTGATGGCCGTTTCGGCGGAAGGAACGTTTCTGGGATGCAGGACCTGCCTGCCGGCGCTTGCAGCCAGCGGTGCGGGATCGATCGTCAACATAGCGTCGGTGGCCGCGATCCGGGGCAATCCGTCGGTTTTCGCTTATAGCGCGGCCAAAGGCGCCATACTTTCCATGACGCGCAGCCTGATCGTCCATTGCCAGCAGCAGGGCTATCCCGTTCGCGCCAATGTGGTTCTGCCCGGCTCGCACGATACGCAGATGGTCCGTGACGCTTATCAATTCGCCGCGCCTGAATTGCGCGAAGCCGCGCAACGGCATGAAGGGCAGCCGGAGCATGTCGCCGACCTCGTCCTGTTTCTGGTGTCGGACGAGTCCACCCGGCTGAACGGCGCTGAGATCGTGATCGACAACGGCCGGACGGTGGCCTGATGCTAGGGGCTCCTGCAACCCGCTGAATCGGGCGGGACTTTTGGGTTAACCGGCCTGACCGCTGGAGGATGCCATCTCGCCGCCGCAGCCCTTGCCTCGGGGCGGTAAAGGCGCATCATTAGCATGAATGGTTCGCGCGGAGCGGGCAGCCAGTTTGCCCGGCCTTCTTCGCCGGGATCGTCATTCTGGATGAGAAGGCGAAGGGATCCATCCGGTCCATAGACGATGCCCGGCGTCCGGTCGCCGATTGAGTAGCGTCCGATCGGATTGGCGGCCAGAAAGCCTTTCTCATAATAGAGTGTGATGGACCAGAAGCCGTCCACCGGGGGCAGATCCTGCTTGCGAAAGCAGAGGGTATAAGTGTTCCGGCCGTCGAGCTGTTGCCCCTGCGCATCGAGATGCGCGACCGGATAAAGCGCTTCGTCCTTGTCCAGCACATAGATCTGGTCCATCGCCACGGCCGCGCGCAACAGGAAGTCTCCGCCGAAGCGGGAACCAGCATAGCTGGTCGTCCAGCCGCCTGAAAGCGTGCCCAAATGGCGGGTCTTCTCGCGGATAATGGCGAGGCCGTCGGCGACGCCACGTTCGATGACAGCGCGCTCGACTGCCGGCAGATGCGCATAGCGGAAGCCGTTCTCGGTGGTGAGGCCTATGCGGCGCAGAGAAGCGATGAAGTCAGCATCCTCTTTCGACACGCGCCAGTCTTCAAGAACAGTGCCCAAGTTGGCGAGAAGCTTCAGGCCATTGGGCGCGCCGTTAATATCGCCCGCCAAGGGGCGCTGTGATGTTATCGGGGCTTCGACCAGGCGTCCTTCGCCAAGCCACTTGCGCAGCCTTATCGCGTCCTGAATACGGTGTACGTTCGGTAGATCCTGCGATCCGTCGACGAGGACGCGTCCCGCCACCATCAGGTAGCGCTGCGCGCTGCGCACGACTTTTGCCCCCTTCGGGATTTCCCCGCGATAGTCAGGCCCGGCGATGAAGATCGGTGGAAGCCGCCCACCATGGCTGCTCTGACCATAGGATTGTCGTGTCTCACTGTCGGCTTCGCCGAACTGAAAGATATAGTAGCGTGTCCCGAAGTCCGGCGTGTCGAGTTGAAACGGCCCTGCCTGCGTGTCGACAAAGGCAAGGCTGTAGAGCGTGTCGTTGTTCGGCGCGACGCCAATTCGCGTATCTGGTCCGGCAAGGTCTCGCGCCTGGCCGATCCGGTTGATGGGGGCCGTGGCAAGCGTCGTCGGGCGGGGAGCGAAGGGATGCTCTGGCTGGGTTGCCTTCTGCCGCAGCTGCGCCGCCCGAACCAACGGGTAGCCCCAAACGGTCGCGCGAACGGCCAAGGTGTAAGGATCGGTGCTCGCGCCGGAAAATATCTGCTTGGTGCTCGTCGCGTTTCGGAGCGGCTCTGACTGAAGCGGCTGCGAGGCTACAACGCTCAGCAGAAACGCCAATGACAGCCTATGAGGAAAAAAGAGCGGCATGAGAGATTTAATGCTCCGTCAGATCGCTTGCGTAGAACCGGGATGCCCAAGCGATGCTCCCAGCGCCCGCGAGCGAGAACAGCACCACGACCGAAAGCGCGTAACGTAGCGATATGTCGTGCATCCCGTCCGCCGCTGCCAGATGATCGCTGAGGAACCCCGTCACCGCTGGTCCCAGGCCAAGCCCGAACAGATTGAAGACGAGCAGGGTCACCGCCGACGTAAGGGCCCGGATGCGTGGCGGAACGACGGACTGCGGAACGCCGATGATGGGCCCATAGTAGAAGAACATGAGCATGGTCGCGACGAAGCCGAACACCAGCGATGCCGTCAGCGATGGGATCAGGAATTGGAGCAGAGCAGCCGGCACCATCAGCAGCATCGCGACGGCGCTCACCCACACGCGGCCCGCCGGGTCGCGCGATCCGGCCGCGTCGGACAGGCGCCCGCCCAGATAGATGCCGATGCCGCCGCCGAGCCCGTTCATCAGCGCCAGCCAAGAAGCGACATCGGCCAGAGGCATGTCGTGAACGCGCATGTAGAAGGGCGCGGACCAACTCATCATCGCATATTGGGCGAAAGCATGAAGGGTCGTGCCGATCAACATGTAGCGATAGGTGCGCAACCGCCATAGGAATCGTATGGCTTCGCCCAGGGGTGGCGCTGTTTCCGCTTGCATCGAAAGGCCTGATCCCGTCCGCTTAGGCTCCCGCACGAGCAGCAGGACGAGCGGCGCCAGGGCCAGCCCCGCAACGCCTATCACTCCGAAAGCGAGACGCCATCCCAGCGCCGCGGCGATCCATCCGCCGGACGCATAGCCGAGCATGATCCCGGCCGGGAGAGCCAATCCCCATAGCGCGAGCGCCGTGACCCGTTTTTCAGGCGGATAATAGTCGGCTATTATGGAATGCGAGGCCGGCACGGAACCCGCCTCGCCCAGTGCGACTCCGATGCGGAAGGCGACGAGGGAGCCGAAACCGGTCGCCAGGCCCGAAAGCGCCGTCATGCCGCTCCAGGTGGCGAGCGAGGCGGCGATGATATTGCGGCGGTTGAAGCGATCCGCCAGGCGCGCGATCGGAAGGGAAAGCGTCGCGTAGAACAGCGCGAAGGCAAGGCCGGTGAGTAGTCCGAGTTGGCCGTCGCTCAACTTCAGTTCCTGTTTTATCGGTTCCTGAAGCACCGAGAGAACGGTACGGTCGATATAGTTGAACATCGAGACCAGCCCCAGCATGACCAGCATCGTACGGCGCAAACCGGCCGCAGAGGTGGTCGGCGGGGCAGTTAAGCCAATGGGAGGGCTGTTCATGCGCTTACCTCTTGAAAAGCTCTTTCATTGAAGGAAGACCCGCCTTGGGCGGGCCTCCCCGAACTATCGAACTTCCCTCGCCGGCAGTCCGTTTGGCAACTCATCAGAACTTGAAACGAACCCCGGCCGTGAGCGTGCGCCCAGCGACGTTATAGAGCGTGAACAGGGTTGGATAGAGAAGTCCCGGCGCTGCGGCCGCGGCAACCAGCGGCGGCTTGCGGTCGAACAGGTTAGTGGCTGTCACGAACAGCTCCGGCTCACCGCGCACGTCGAACTTATAGGAAGCCGTGGCATCGGTATAGAAGACCGGCTTGATCGCCGGGACATCGTAAAAAGACGTCGGATCGTTCTTGAGGTTGCCGATGGTTACCTTGCCGATCATTGATTCCTGCACGAACAGGGTCAGGCCGCCATTGGTGTAATTAGCGCTGAGCGTGCCCCTGAACTTGGGATAGGCATAGCCCGTCTGGCTGTTGACGCCATGGCCCGCATAATCGATGACCGGGGCGATCGAGTTTGTCTGCGACTTGTAACGATCAAGATAGTTGGCAAAGGCGCGCAATGCGAGCTCGCCATCGCCGAGCTTCGTCCGGTACGACATGGTGATGTCGAGGCCGCTGGTCCGCAGGAAGCTGATATTCTGCGTGATGAGGCTCACCGAAATTGGATAGTTGGCGGCCGAGCGATCACTAAACGGCAGCGGTCTTTCGATGAGGGCGCACGTCGGCGATGTGCCGTTCGAGGTTTCGCACTCGTTGATCACATCATTCAGCCCTTGCGTGGCGATGGCGCCCTTGATCTTGAGGTCGTAATAATCGACCGAAACATCAAGGCCGGGGAGGAAACTGGGGCTAAGGACCACGCCAGCGGCGAACGTGTCGCCCGTTTCGGGATCGAGGTCGGGGTTGCCGCCGCTGAATTGGCGGATCGAACCGGGCTGGCCCGTGTGAGGATCGTTGAAGTTCACCGGCTGGGTCTGGACGCCGGCAAACAGCTCAAACAGCGAGGGCGCGCGAATATCGCGCGAGCGCGTGACACGGAACATGATGTCCTGGATCGGCTTGTAGACCGCGCCGACCTTCCAAGTCTTGACGCTTCCGCTGGTGCTGTAGTCGGTAAGGCGAAAAGCGCCATTGAGGCTCAGTTCCTCGGCGAAGGGCTGGCTCTTGAACACCGGAACCTGCGCTTCCGCGAACGCCTCCTTCACGTTCAGCTTGCCGTAGGCCGAGCCGACATTGGTGTTGTTGAAACGGGTCATACGATTGGCCGGAATGCCCCGCAGGCCGGTAAAGTCTGTGGGCACCGCGGGATCGGAATTAGACCTCAGGTCCAGCTTCTGCTTACGATATTGCCCGCCAATGGCGACCGTCACCGGACCAGCCGGGAGCACGAAAAGGTCCCCGCGCGCCGACACGACGAAGTCGTCGGTTGTGTTCATGGCGCGGTAGCGGGATACGCCAAGGACGGTCTGCAGATCGGCGGCTGAGGGTGTTCCCGCGCCGAAGACATTGAGCGGCGTGCAGCCCGGATAGAGGCCCGGGTTGGTCAGCGTAACGCGGCAGACGATCGAGCCGTCGGGTCCGCGAACCGCATCCAGCGCTGCTGCCATCTTGGGAATCTCGACCTGCGTCTGGGCAAATTTGGTGACGGAATTGCCATGAGTATAGTCGGCGGTGATGTTCCATCCGCCGAGGTTCCACTCAAGCCCGCCATTGATGAGATAGGCATTGGTCGCCTCCCGCGTCGGGATGGGGCCCTGCTCGCCGATGAAGCGGAAGACGGTGAAGCTATCGTTCGGCCCCATTTGCGCCTGAACACCCGGGTCCAGGAAGGCATTGCCACTGAAGAAACGGAAGCCGAGCACGGACTGCGCCTGCGTATCGTAACTGGTGACGCTGCGCGAATAGCTGCCCTGGACATGCGCCGTCAGCCCGTCAGTCAGATCATAGGCCAGTCGGCCAAAGCCCTGGGTGGTTGTCAGCGGCGCGATAAGCTGGTTGAAGCCGGGAATATAGAGCCCGTCGCCGCCCACATTGGTGCCGGGCGTCCCGGTGGGGGTGCCGCGCTGTATGGGGCGGACCGCGCCGCCCGGCAGGAAGATGTTGTTGGCGAGCGCGGGTACGGTGCTTGTCAGGATGATGCCGTTGTTATAGTCGTTGGTCGTGAAACGCAGGTTCGGCAGGAAGATGAACGGGTTTGCCTCGCGACCAGGTGCGGCGGTCGATCCGGGGACCGAACCTACGGCGGCATAGGCATCGTCACCATAGATGCGCGCGCTACGCTTGATGCCATCGCTGTGGAAACGCTCGATCGAGGCAAGAACATGACCGCGATCGCCTGCAAAGCTCAGGCCCCCTGCAATGCCAATGCGATAATTGCCGAGATCGCCTCGTGTCGATACGCCGCGTTGCGCGACGCCCTTCACGCCTGTAAACTTCTTGTCGAGGACGAAGTTGACCGCCCCGCTCACGGCGTCAGAGCCGTAGACGGCCGATGCGCCGCCGGTCACAACATCCACCCGCTGGATCAGTAGTTGAGGAATCGTATTGACGTCCACTGCGCCGCGGAAAGTCGTAGGCGGAACGCGGATGCCGTCGAGGAGGATCAGCGCTCGCGTCGGGCCGACGCCGCGCAGGTTGAGCAGGTTGCCATGCTCGCCACTATTGCCCTGCAACTGGCTGTTGGATTGCGGGCTGACAGAGTTGGCAAATTGCGGCAACTTGTTGATCGCATCGGCAAGGTTGGTCGGGGTCGCCTTCTCCAACTCCGTTGTGGGCGCAACAGTGACTGGTGTCGGCTGGCTGTAGCCGTCGCGCACGACGCGCGTTCCGGTGACGACGATGTCGCGTGCGGTAGGCGCGCCGGCATCCTCCATCGGCTGGGGGTCGGGCGACGCTGTCGTCGCCGTTTGCGCATGGGCCGGTGCGATTATACCGGCGAAGGCGCATCCAGAAAGGAGCGCTAGTCGGCCAAACTTGAACCTTGTCATCATCTCTCTCCCTCTGATTAGGGCCATTTTGTCTTTCGCCCTGAATTCTCGTTTCATCCTGTCAGAAGATCAGACTGCGCCGGCCTCCTGCGCTGCCTGCCAGGCGGCCTTGGCCAGTGGTTCGATCCGTGTGACGATGTCGCCGGCATTGCTTGCGGTCTGCACGCCGTCGCGCGCCCGGCCGGCGATGCCTTGCAAAATCGCGGCCACCCGGAACAGGTTGAAGGCGCGGTAGAAGGGGTGCGTTGGATCGCCGCGAAGGCCGGTCCGCTCGCAGTAGCGCCGGGAATAGTCCTCCGCAGTTGGAATGCCGAGTGTGGCGAGATCAGCCCCGCGCAGGGTACCGCGCACATCAACGCCCTCTGGCCGGAACCATTCCATCATATGATAGGTGAGGTCGCCGAGCGGATCGCCCAAAGTCGACAGTTCCCAGTCGATGACAGCGGAGACGCGCGGTTCGGTCGGATGGACCAGCAAGTTGTGGAAGGAATAGTCACCATGGATGATCGTGGTGCGTTCTTCTGTGACTGGAATCGCGCTGGGCAGCCAGTCTATCAGCCGGTCCATTTCCGGAATATTCCGGGTGCGCGAGGCATCATATTGCCGCGACCAGCGTGAGATTTGCCGCGCGAAATAATTGCCCGGCTTGCCATAGTCGCCGAGCCCGAGCGACGCAAAGTCGACCAGATGCAGGCGGGCGAGAGTTTCATTGGCGGAATCATAGATCGCGGCCCGCTCCGCACGGTCGAGGCCTGGCATGCGCGGGTCCCAGAAGCTGCGTCCCGGGACGTAGCGCATCACGTAGAAGATGCTGCCGATGACATCCTCATCCTCGCAGAGCAGTAGCGGCTCAGCAACAGGCAGCCCTGCTTCGTGCAGGGCCATGGTGATGCGATATTCGCGATCCACCGCATGGGCGGATTTCAGCAAAACGCCCGCAGGCTTGCGTCGCAGGACGTAGCGATGGTCCGGCGTCGACAGAAGGAAAGTCGGGTTGGATTGGCCGCCCTCGAACTGCTGGACTCGCATGGGTCCGGAAAAATCGACGATCCGACCTGTCAGATAAGCGGCAAGGCGCGTCTCATCGAACGCGCTGTTAATGGCGACATCGATTATCGAGCCGATCGTGGCGGCAGGCTGCGCGGTGCTCACGATGCGGCCCTTTCGGCATATTTTGCGAGTTCCATACGGGCAAGCTGGCGTTCATGCACCTCGTCCGGGCCATCGGTCAGCCGCACGATGCGGGTGTTCGCCCAAAGCTCGGCCAGGCCAAAGTCGTCGCTCACCCCACCTCCGCCATGCGCCTGGATGGCGTCATCGACGATCTGTTGCGCCATCTTGGGCGCGGCGATCTTGATCATCGCGATTTCGGCGCGCGCGGCCTTGTTGCCGACAATGTCCATCCTGTGCGCGGCCTTCAGGCACAGCAGGCGCGCCATTTCGATCTCGCAGCGGGCGCGGGCGATCCGTTCTTCCCAAACCGAATGTTCGGCGATGGCCTTGCCGAAGGCCCGCCGCGAGAGCAGGCGGCGGCACATCTTTTCCAGCGCGACTTCCATCGTCGCGATGTTGCGCATTGTGTGATGGATGCGTCCCGGACCCAGCCGCCCCTGTGCGATTTCGAAACCGCGGCCCTCACCGAGCAGCATGTTTTCGGCTGGCACCCGCACGTTGTCCAGTGCCACCTCGAAATGGCCGTGTGGTGCATGATCGTAGCCAAAGACGGGAAGGTGCCGCACAAGCGTCACGCCCGGCGCGTCGCGCGGCACCAGAATCATCGACTGCTGCCGATAGGGCGCGGCGTCCGGATCGGTCTTGCCCATGACGATGAAGAAATCGCAGCGCGGATGGCCGGCACCCGACGACCACCATTTCCGGCCGTTGATGACATAGTCGCTCCCGTCGCGGCGAATCTCGGTCTGGATGTTGCGCGCGTCGGAGGACGCGACGGCCGGCTCAGTCATCAGGAAGGCAGACCGGGTCATCCCGTCACGCAGCGGCACCATGAAGCGCTGCTTCTGCTCGGCCGTGCCATAGCGGTGGAGCACCTCGAAATTGCCGGTGTCGGGCGCCATGCAGTTGAACACCTCGCTGGCGAAAGAAATCCGGCCCATTAGTTCGGCGATCGGCGCATATTCGACGTTGGTGAGGCCAACGCTGGTGAAAAATTCGTCGTCATGCTCAGATGGCGGCATGAAGATGTTCCACAGCCCGGCAGCCTGCGCCTTGTCCTTGAGTTCGTCAAAGATGGGGGGAATTTCGGTCCAGCGATCAATCGCGGCGGACTGCGCGTGATAGAGGGGGACCGCCGGAGCGATGTGCTCCTCCATGAACGCCCGCACACGCTCCATCCAATCCCTGGACTTGGCCGACTGTTCAAAATCCACGCATCCGCTCCATTTATGCCACCGGATTCGAGCCGGCCCAGTTATGTTCTAGGACTCACCCGACCGACCGGTCGAGTGATTATTATTCAACCGACCGGTCGGCTGTCAAACTGGTCAGGCAAAAAATTTTCAGTTGACGTCCGACCAGTCGGTCGAGCATCTCAGTGGCAGGAGAGCATGCAATGACCAATAACCCGCTCATGGAAGTCGCCCTGTTGCAGGGCCATGCGCCCTACACGCTTGCGGGGTATGAGAAATTTCGTTCCGTGATCGATTCAGACGGCGCGCTTCCGGCCAAGTTTAAGGCGCTGTTTGCTGCAGCGGCAGCAATCGATCGCCGGCATCTCGCCCTTGCGCGGCGAGAATTTCGGCGTGGCGTCGTTCTTGGCTTGACGCCCAAGGAGGCAACGGCAGGCCTGATTGTATTGGCAAGCCTGCGCGGCGAGGCCGCCGCCATCGATTTCGCGTTGATCATCGATGAAAGCTTTGACGATCCTGCTGCACCGCCGCCACAGGCGCTGCCAAACGCAGCTGCGGGCGAGGCAGAGGCCAATTTCCGGGCCTATTGGGCGGGCAGCATACCTGCGCCGCTCGCCCAGTTGATGCGCCTCCTGCCGGCAGCGGCGGATGCCTATTATCTGATGCGGCGCGGCAGCATCGACGCCAATCCGCTGTCGCCCAAATATGGCGAGTTGCTTCTGCTCGCCATACTGGCGGCAGGATACAGCCCGATGGCAGCAACCCATGTGCGCGGTGCGCGCAATGCCGGTGCTACGGACGAGGAAATTGCGGAGGCCGTGCTGTGCGCGATCCCCGCTGCGGGGATTGCAGCCTGGATGGCGGTCGGCGGGATGCTGGCGCCACCCGAAGAAGGCGGCATTGCCCGCTGAACCACTTAGTTTTCACATCTTTGCCAAGGAGAGAGATTTATGGAACCGGAAAAGGACGTCATCCAATATGAAGTGGCTGACAACGGCATCTGCACCATCTGGCTTAACCGCCCCCATGTGAAGAACTGTGTGAGTCCTCAGCTGCTGCGCGATCTTGAGGCGGCGGTGGACAAGGCGGCGGATGACGATTCGGTGCTGGCGGTCGTGTTCCGTGGGCGCGGCCACACCTTCTGCGCCGGTGCGGATCTTGGGCAGCTCGTAGGACCCGTGCTGCACGAAACCAGCACCTCGCTTCAACTGGCGATCGACTCGGCGCGCACCTATGACAAGATCTACAACATGAAGAAGCCGACCATTGCCTGCGTCGAGGGTTACGCTGTCGCCGGCGGATTCGAGCTTTTTATCTCTTGCGACTTCGGCATTGCCGCCGACGATGCCAAGATCGGCGACTTTCACATCCGCCGCGCCCTGTTCGGCGGCGCCGGCCCGATCTATCGCCTGCCGCGCTATATCGGCATGCGCAAGTCGAAGGAACTGATGCTGACCGGCAAGCTCCTGTCCGGCAAGGAATGCGTCGAATGGGGCCTGTGCAACGCCTCGGCGCCCAGCGACCAGCTGGATCAGCTGATCGAGGATTTCTGCGCACCGCTGATCGACAAGAGCCCCTTCTGCATGTGGATGACCAAGATGGCGGTCAACCGCGGTATGGACGCCGATACCAACTCGCTCATCACGCTGGAAACGATGACCTGCAACGTGGTGCATCACTCCGCCGATGCGAAGGAAGGTGTCGCGGCGTTTCTCGAAAAGCGCCAGCCGGTCTGGACGGGCAAGTAAGCCATGGCGGTGAGCATGGTCGTCCTGGCCAGCCGGCCGCACGACTGGACGCACGAGCAGTTCACTGCCTGGTGGCGCGGCCCCCATGCCGACGCTGCCAAGATACTGCCCGGGCTTCTGGCCTATCGCCATGGCGCGGTGACGAAGGATTATGACAATCCGGAAGCGCCGGCCTGGGACGGTCACGCCGTGCTGACTTTCGCCGATCACGGCGCGCTCGACGCCGCCTTTGCTTCTCCGGAATGGAAGGCGGCGACAGCCCAGACGAAGGGCATGGGCGGTCAGCGCATCATCCTCATCACCGATGAGGTAAATCTGCTTGGCGAAGACGATCATGGCTGACTGGAACCCCGGGTTCACCTCCGCGCAATTTCGCCTCGACGGCAAGCGGGCGCTCATAACCGGTGGACGCGGCGCGTTGGCCGAAGCAATGGCCGCGACGCTGGCGGATCTGGGCTGCGCTGTCGCGCTTGCTTCGCGCACGGAGGCCGACTGTGCCGATCTGGCCGCCGGCATTGCCGAGCGGTTCGGCGTTCCGGCTGTCGGCCTTTCCTGCAACATCGCCGACGAAGCATCGGTGGAGGCGGTGGTCGCGGGAACGATCGACCGGCTGGGCGGCCTCGATATCCTCATCAACAATGCCGGCGCGTCTTGGTGGGGCCTGCCGCAGGATATCCCGCTCAAGGGCTGGCAGAAGGTGATGGACGTCAATGTGACCGGCACCTTCCTCGCTTGCCGCCATGCGGCGCGCCATATGATCGCGGCGGGCGGCGGCGCGATCGTCAACATCGCGTCGGTGGGCGCATTCCTGTCCTATCAGCCTGACGCGGGCCAGGTCGTTCCCTACACCACCAGCAAGGCGGCGATCGTTCACCTGACCAGCGACCTCGCCGCCCAATGGGCCGGACACAATATTCGCGTCAACGCCATCGCACCCGGCTCGATCGAGACGGGAATGACCGAAACGCTTGATCCCGCCATTCAGGAAAAGACGCGGGCGGGCATATTGATGCGCCGCTTCGGCCGCCCGGACGAAGTGGCAGGCACGCTGGCCCTGCTGGCGTCGGACGCGGGTAGCTTCATAACGGGGCAGACCTTCTTGGTCGATGGAGGGCAATCCCTTGCCTGAAGAGCAAAGCCATCCGGCGTTCG
>MDSZ01052793.1_pt1 | contig 15731 bp, 16 predicted proteins | sample 811201 | NCBI WGS metagenome assembly MDSZ01 (sample SAMN05326647, study PRJNA326480) | marine metagenome | isolation source: seawater | place: Indian Ocean: North | collected 2010
AGTACCATTGGCGCTGAAGGGCTTAACTTCCGAGTTCGGAATGGTATCGGGTGTTACACCTTCGCAAAAATTACCAGGCAACCCCTTATACAAATTTTTTTATTTTTGTAAATTGTTTTTTTAGCCATTTAATTACAAAAAAATCATCTAAAATCGTTTCTTTTCCTAAACTCCAAATTAGAATCCCAACAGGAAAATAGTATATTGCTGATATCCAATTATTAAAGAAATTTCCTGATGGAGAAAAAGGAAATATTGAAATTGAAATAGCTATAAATAGTGAAATTTGAAAATTATTATAAATTAATTTTTTAAATATTAATTTATAGAATAAACTCTTAAAGAGACTGTACCAGATAATAAAATTTGTAATTAAGTAAAAGGCAAATCCTATTAAACCTGTCTCTGCTAATATTTGTAAAAAAGTATTGTGAGGATGTGTAGAACAGGTAAGATCTGAGATATAATATTCTCGCTCCTTACATTTTTCTCTAAAATTTTTTGGCCCCACACCAATCACTTTATTATTTTTAAACATTCTCCAAGCTGAAATATAATGTTCATGATATTGTTTTGAGAATATTTGTATTTTATCTCCACCTGCTATTTGAGTTTGACTAATTGTTAAGTTAATAATTCTCTCTTTAAATGGACTATCAAAACTCAAAAGTGAGAAAGTAAAAATCAAGTAGGCACAAAGAATAAAAATTTTTTGAGATTTTAGTTTATTTAAAAAAATTAGAAAAAGTAATATTACCAGAACAAATAAAAAAAAACTTGTTCTTTCCCCACTTAAAAAAATTGAGGTTTGTAATAAAAATAAAAAAAAGATATTTATATACAATTTCTCTTTAATCGATTTATCATTAAAAACAAAAAAATATAAACTTAATAATATAGGAAATAATCTTACTAAATAGCTACCCATTTTTAACTCATCACCAAAAAAACTGCTTACTCTATTTTCAAAAACAATTTTCATATTTAAAATATTTGATCCAGTTGAGAACTGATAAAAAGAGTCAATAAAAATCGCTATAAAGCAAAATAAAAGTATATAAAATATATTACTTAAAATTTTTTTGTTCTTTTCAATTAAATACCAAAAAAATAACGAAAAAAATCCAAACCTAAAATAAAACAAACTTGATTTTAATGACATATACTTAAAATCTGCAAAGCATGAGCTGATGACAAGCACAATATAAAATAAACAAAAAAATAGAAAAAAATAATTTAGATAAAATTTTTTTTCTCTAACGAAAACAAAGAAAAAAACAGCGAGTATTGATATTACGAGGTCTGTTAAAAAAGGACCAGAGATTAAAAAGATTGGTAACAGAATAATTAAATAACTTAACAGATTAATTTCTGAAAAATAAGTCTTTTTAAATGCCATCAAAAAAGGTTACAATTTTTTTTAAAATTTGAAATATATTCCTCCAAATTTTTTGAACCATAATGATTAATTATTTTAATTGAATTATTTTTTTTTGTAATAGCAGATTTAAATCTCTCACCTTTTCTTTCTGGTAGCATAATTATCTTATCACTAAATAGTCTTGCTAATTGTAAAATTGTATATTTTTTTCTAGCCACAATGCTATAATGTTTATTGAGATTTTTTTTCCATGCAGTTATACATGTTCGTATTGTATCATCTATGTGCGTAAATCTTCTTGACTGAGTTCCGGGTCTAACAACAGTTAGTGGTTTATTTTTCTCATATTGATCTTCAAAGATTCCTAATACTGTAGCCATATGCCCTTTTTTAATTTGATTTGGTCCGTATACATTATAAAAATAAATAACTTCATACTTCAAAGAAAACCAAATTTTTAGATTTTCTAGTAGCTCTAAATTTTTAGATTTTGTAAATGCATATGGTGACAAATTTTTATCTAAACCTTTATTACCAAGACTTGCTGACGTAGCAGAATAAATTAATTTAATTTTATTTTTTAAACAAAAATTAAACACAGCTTTGCTACCAATAATATTTGAATCTAAACAATCATTGTATTTTATGAAACTTTGATAAATTCTTGAAAACTCCCCGAAATGAAAAACGCTATTAATGTTTTTCTTCACTTTTGTTAGGATTTTATCTATGTCTTTTGTATTTCCTTTTAAATATTTAACTTTTTTGTTTTTTATGTGATTGCTCTCATTACCAGAATAATAATTATCAATGCTTATTATTTTAAATCCTTTAAATTTAATTAATTTTTTTATTAGATTTGAACCTACGAAGCCTGCGCCACCTGTAATTATTATAATGTTTTTTTTCATACTACAAATACTTCGCTAGTTTAATAAATTATGGTTTCATGTATAAACAATTAAATTTTTTATGCATCAAAAATTAATATTTCTATTTTTATCTTACCCTTTGATTTTATATCTCTGTATTTTTATATCAAAAAAATTAAGATTTTTTGATAAACCATCATCTAGAAAAATACACACAAACAAGGTGGTAAATACAGGCGGTATTGCAATTTTTATATTTTACATTTTTCTTGTAACAAATTTTGAAATCAACAAAGAAATAGAACTAATTATTGTTTATAGTTTGTTTGTTGTAATTTGTGGCTTTATGGATGATCAATTTCAAATTACACCAGGCGTAAAATTATTGTTGATTTTCGTTCCCTCATTAATGCTTATTTATGAAGGTTTTGTTGTTAATAGCTTGGGTGTGTATGAATTAATTGGTGTGATCAATACAGGGAAATTCAATTACATATTTACTTTGCTGTGTATTGGGCTTTTAGTTAACGCTTTCAATTATCTAGATGGCATAGACGGTCTCGCAATTCTATCAACAATAATTCCACTAATATATTTTATTTTATTATCGAATAACAAAGCTGTTGATACAATTTTGTTAATTTTTATTTTTCCACTTATTATTAATTTAATATTTAATTTTTTAAATATAGGTCACTCTTTCAAAATCTTTCTTGGGGACTCTGGCAGCCTTCTGCTAGGTTTTATAATCAGTGCTATGATTATTTACTTATCAAAGATCGAAAATATACACCCAGGCTATTTAATTTGGTCTGTTTGGTTACCTGTTTACGATTTTTTATTTGTTAATATTTTTAGAATAAGAAATAAAAAAAAATTTTATGAACCTGATAAAAATCACTTACATCACTTTTTTTTAAATAAAACTAAAAGTCATTTAAAAACATCTATTATAATCAGCACCTTAAATATTATGATTATTTTTAGTGGCTACATTATTACAGCTTACACTTACAAATTATTATCAATTATGTGCTTTATAACATTTTTCATTATCTATTACAAATTAAGATATTTTGGTTTGAGATCAACTTAATGTTTGAAAATAATCCATTATCTAGTTTTTATAAAAGAATTTATTTGAACAAATATTTTTACTCAAATTGTATATATTGTAATTTTAAAAAGGATTTAAATATAAATTTTAAAGAGATATTTTTTGTTTACAATGACGAAAAATATGTTCATTTAGGAGACTTTCTATTCATAATACCGTTGCTTAAATATTTTAATAAAAGATTTAAATGTAAATTGATTTTAAACAAAGATCATAAATTATTATTAAAAAAGATTTCTCCTGATCTAGTTCAACTCACTAAAAGTAAAATAAAACTTAAAAAAAAATCTTTAATTATAACTAATCCATATATGCTTAATAAATTCGAAAAAGAATTTGTATTAGGTCTTGGTCTTCCATCAAGTAAAATTTATATACCATACCCAAAATATTTAATTACTCAAATTTGTAAATTCATTGGTATTAAATTTAATATTAAAGAATATAACAATATTATAAAAAATATGAGACTGAACGCAAAAATGAAAAACAAAAGTATGTGCAAAGAAAAAAAAATTTTTATTTTTGCTCCTTTTATTGGAAGCGGCAAATTTCGTGATATTCTTAAATTTAAGCAAAAAAAATTAATTGAAACAAAAATTAAATATGAAAATCAAGGTTACAGTTGTGTTTTAATAGGCTCAAAATACGATAAAATACGTCATAAATTTAAATATGATTTAAGAGGTCAAAGTTTGTTAACAGTCATGAATATAATTAATTCAAAAAACGTTAAATTTGGTGTCGGCTTTGATAATTTTTGGATGCACTATTTTGACTTAATAAATAAAAAATATTTCGTTCTGTTTAGAGGTAGATTTTTTAAAAAAAATAAACAAATGCATTACAAATCAATCAATTTAAGTTTTTCTAAACATCCAACAAGGAAATTTTACATAAACTAGATCTTAAATGTATGTCTATTAAAATTATTGCTTTTGACCTAGACTTTACACTTTGCAAGTATCCAAAAAGTGCATCTAAAAGAGGTATTAAAAAATACAACTTTTGCAAACCAATCAAAAAAAATATCAATTTATTAAATAAACTTAAAAATCAAGGATTTTATATAAAGATTTATACTTCAAGAGGGATGAAAACCTTTCTTGGAAATAAAAAAAAGGTAAAAAAAAAACTTTATCCACTTACAATAAATCAATTAAAAAAATGGGGTGTAAAATATGATGAAGTTATATTTGGAAAAACTCAATACGATCTATTAATAGATGATAAAGCAAGAAATATTGATCAAATTAAAACATTAAAACAAATTTTAAAATTTATTCGTTAATATGTTTAATAATTTTATCAATTTCTTCTTGGTTATATTCTTTGCACTCTAAATTAAAAGGACATTCTGAGACTAAAGATAAATGGCATGGAGAACATTTTATTTCAGAAAAAATAAATGATGATATATTGTCACTTATTGGTCCCCACTCTTTAGGATGATGCGTACCAAAAAAAAATACAAATATTTTTATTCTTTTTTCAATTAAAGACGAAAAATGACTTGTGGCAGAATTGACAGTTATTATTTTGGAAGAATTATTTATTAAATATAAATATTCATCTAAATTTGTTTGATTTATTAAATTGTAAATTTCATTATCATCTTTAATGTTTGAAAAACTCTCATATTCAGACTTTCCTACAAGTACAATTTTTTTTTCATCATTTTTTAATCCTTTTATTAAAGTTTCTAACAATTTGGGACTCATACTTCTAAGTGGGCTGTTACTAGTTGGAGATATCAAAATAAAATTATTTAAGTTTTTAATTTTTTCGGAAATATTTTTACTATCAAAATAATAACTTAAATTTTTCACTTCCTGTTTATTTGTCAATGGTCCTGCAAGAGAGTTGATAAAATAAAAATTATTTGTAAGACCTTGTGGTAAAATATTTTCGCTTATCGTAAAATTATCTGTTTTTTTTTGATATTCATTATTTGATGGATAAATATGCTTTTTAGCTTTAACATAATTATCAAAAAATTTACAATCATTCCCGTATCTTAAATTCAAGTATATATCATAATTGTTTTGAAAAAAAATTTCTCTTTTGGTTACTTTGGCTCTTTTTTTTATATCTACATGCAAGTAATCTTTAACATAAATTTTATTAAATATACCTAAGTCTTTTGCAAATTTTTCATTCCATGATCCAACAACTATATCAATCTCAGCATTAATAAAATTTTCTCTAATCTTTAACAAAATTGGTTGTGCTATGAAAAAATCTCCAATGTGATCCAATTTTGCTATGAGTATTTTTTTTTCATTAAAATTAATTTGAGGTAGCGATTGATATATTATTGATTTTCCAATTTTTTGATTATTGTCGAAATGGTTTTCAATATTAGCATGTGAAGATATTGAGCTAGATTTAATTTTAATATAGATTTTTCTCAAATATGGAATATTTTTTAAAATTATTGATGAAATTAAAAAATTAAAAATTTTTTCGATTGGCTTGCTTAAAAAATTAAATAACTTGTATTTAATTGAGTTCCTTCGATTTACCTCTGAATTATAAAAACTAATTAATTTATTAACTTTATCTGGACTCTCTCCATCAAATTCCAATTTTTTTGGATTAAGCTTATTTAGTTTTATATTTTTCATTACAATATCTGTTTAATAACTTATATTAGGAAATATAACCTAATTTAATAAAATATGAATAATTTCAAAAAAGCGTTTCAACTTGCAAAACTAGATATTAAAGAGAGATATATAAGATCAATTATAGGTCCTTTTTGGATCACAATTTCAATGCTTTTAACAATAATTTGTCTTGGTGTAGTATTTAACTTTTTGTTTAAGCAGTCATTAGCAGATTTCTTTCCTTATCTTGGTATTGGTCTTATATTTTGGAGCTATATAAATTCAACGATTTTAGAAGCATGCAAGATTGGACAAGAAAATAGAGGTAATTTTAAAAACTATAACATTAATTATGATTTTTATATTGCTAAACATGTATTCAAACAGACTTTTATTTTATTTCACCATCTAGTTATAATTTTATTAATTATGTTATGGTTTAATATTAAAGTTGAACCAAAAGTTATTTTAATAGCAATATCTTTAATATCTTCTAGTGTATTACTTTATTACCTTAGCAAGATTGTTTTTTACTTATCGACAAGATTTAATGATTTAGAACAAATCATAATGAGTTTATTGACTTTTTCTTTTTATTTAACGCCAATTATATGGAAAAAGAAATTTCTTTCTGAATATCAATATTTAGTTGACTATAATCCCTTCTATCACATTATACATATTTTTAGATCACTTCTGTTAAATGAACCAATGTATTTAAAAAGTCTTGTTATAGTTATTGCTATGACTTTAGTATTAATTCTTGTTTCAAAGATTGTAGAAGTGAAATTAAAAAAACAATTAATTTTTTGGATATAATTTATGATTAGCTTAAGAAATGTATCATTACTAGCTCCTATAATAAATTATGAGCAAAGATCTCTAAAAAAAAATATTATAAAAAATTTTGAACTTAAAAATAAAGTATTACTAAAAGATATATCTTTAGAAATAATGAAGGGTGAAAAGATTGCAATTATTGGAAAAAATGGATCTGGAAAATCAACACTACTAAAATTAATTGGGGGCGTTTATAAACCAACAAAAGGAAAGCTTTTAATGAAAGAAGATAATATAAGTCTGATTTCAGAATTGTCAGCAGGTATAAGTGAAAATTTAACAGGCTATGATAATATTTTGTTAAAAAGTATATACTTAGACCTAGATTTAAATGAAAAAAAAAAACAATTACATAAAATAATTAAATTTAGTGGTCTTGGTGAAAATATATATAAAATATTTAAAAATTACTCTGATGGAATGAAAATAAGATTATTATTATCAATTTCATTATTTTCCCTAAAAAATATACTTTTAATTGATGAAATAATAGGAGCGGGTGATTTAAAATTTTCGAAAAAAACAATAAAATTTTTAAATTCAAATTACAATAAAGATAAAACAATGATATTAGCATCTCATGATATCAACTTACTAAAAATGTTTTGTGACAAAGGAATTTATATGAAAGATGGACAAATTAAATTCTTTGGGGAATTAAATTTGTGTTATAAAAAATACTTAAAATCAGAGAGCCTCATCTAAAAATTCACAAACTAAGTGAATTATATACAAATGATGCTCCTGAATAGTTGAGGTAGTTGAACTTTTAACTATTATTTTCTTTGTTTTTTTTGTCTTATTTGTATCTTTAAACTTTTGACTTGTAAGAATATAATTTCTTAAGTTCAATTTGTTTAATAAACCAAGCGAGCTTATAACATTTTTACTCGAACCCGATGTAGACATTGAAATGAACAAATTTTCTTTTCTTGCGAATGCCTCTATTTGTCTTGAAAAAACTGTTTCATAATTAAAATCATTAGAATGTGCAGTAAGTAAGGCTCCTGATGAATTAAGTGAAATCGCTGCAATTGGTTTCCTTACTTTAAAATATTTAACTACTAATTCTGCTACAAAGTGCTCTGATTCAGCTGCGCTTCCACCATTACCATAAATTATAACAATACCTTTTTTTTTAACAGTAATAAGTATATCTAAAAATAAATTATATATATCCTCGAAGTAGTCTTCTTTAACTCTCCTTTTTTCTTCAAAGTAATTAAGGAATTTTTTTTTAAATTTGTTTTTATTCATACTTAATTTTTTTTAATATTTTTGTGGTTGAATATCCATTTAAAAATTTGTGAAGATAAACTCTACCTCCATATTTTTCAACTAGCTTTCTGCCAACAACTTTCTTATTTTTATAGTCTGATCCTTTAATAAGTAAATCTGGAATTATTTCATTGATTAATCTTAATGGGGTTTTTTCGTTAAATTCCAACAAATAATTGAACTTTTTCTTATTCAAATTTTTTTTTCTTATATCTAAACTATTGTAAGGCCTATTGATTCCTTTAATTTTTTTTATAGAATTGTCTGAATTTAGACCAATAAAAAGTAAGTCGCAATTTGCTTTGGCTTTTTGTAAAAGTGATAAATGTCCTTTATGAAGAATATCAAAACATCCATTTGTAAAACCAATTTTTTTTTGCTTTACAAAAAATTTATAGATAAAAAAATCTGAAAAACCCATTTTTTTCAAAAATAGTAAATTAAAAATAAATTTTTTATTTATCTTACAAATATCTTTTGAACTAACAACTATTTTGCCAACCAAATTTAAAATGTTTATCATTTTTTTTTTATTTTTAATTATTGAATCCAGAATTACTAATGAAGAAAGTATGGTATCACCTGCCCCACTAACATTATTTGCATTTACCTTGAATAAGTTTTTTTCTGAAAAAAAATTTTTATCAGAAAAAATATCCATACCTTGCTCAGATTTTGTTAATAAATAGTTCTGAATATTATATTTTTTAAGATAAGATTTTAACTCGGTTTTGTTAATACCTAAGCTTTTGTATTCTTTATAATTTTGCTTTATATAATCAAAATTTCGAAATAATCTTAAATCATTTTTTTTAGTATCGACTAAAATTTGAAATTTATATTTTTTTTTTAATTCAGAGAGATATTGAAGTAATTCTTTTGTAACAAAACCTTTGTTATAATCACTAACAATTACTTTGTTATATTTAGATATATTTAAATTTATAAAACTTTTGATTTTTTTTAAAAATAAATTATTTTTTATCGACTCATCATCAATTCTAAAAATTTGTTTATCGTTGAAATAATATCTAGTTTTGATCGTTGTTTTGGTTTTTTTTGAATAAAAAAAGATAGGTTTACATAATTTTATCAATTTTGTTTTTAAAAAATTTTTATATTTAACTGAAGTTCCAATTTGAAAAGCGAAATCAATTTTGTTTTTTGGATAAAAGGATGATAAAGATTGCAGCACATTAGCTGCTCCTCCTAATGACATATTTATTTCTTCTTTTTTATAATATTTTATTTCAACTTCCGCAGATTTTTTAGGATTAGATAAATAAATATTTCTATCTATCATGGCATCACCTATTAATAATAATTTATTCATAAAATAATTAATTTTAAGATATCAACTAACAAATTAAATAAATAAATACAGGATATTTTTATTAAGATTGTATTATTAATTTTATTACATTAAATAATATTCATGTATTTAATTATTCAAATACCTTGCTTAAATGAGGCTGATAATTTGCCTAGTGTAATAAATGAGTTACCAAAAAGTATTGATGGTGTTACAAAAATAGAAATTTTAGTAATAGATGATGGGTCAACCGATGGAACAAGTCAAATTGCAAAAAAACTAGGCGTACATCATGTTTTAACTTTAAAGAAAAATGTCGGATTAGGAAGAGCTTTTAATATAGGTATCAAAAAATGCTTAAATTTAAAGGCAGACATAGTTGTAAACACTGATGCTGATAACCAATACAAAGCTGACGGTATTCCAAAACTAGTAACTAAATTAGTAAATGAAAAACTTGATATGGTTTTAGGTTGTAGAGAAATTTCAAAAATACATCATTTTTCATATTTTAAAAAATTTTTACAAAAATTTGGAACTTTAGTTGTGAATTTTTTAAGTGGATCTAAAATTCCTGATTCTACAACAGGCTTCAGGGCATACTCTAAAAAAGCTATAACTGATATTCATGTTTTTTCTAAATTTTCATATACATTAGATGTTTTGATGCAAGCTACAGAATTAAGCTTGAATACTGGGTACGTCTATGTTGAGACAAATCCCCCAACTCGGAAGTCTAGATTATTTAAAAATAATACTCAATTCATTCTAAACCAAATTAAAATAATATTGACTTGCTTCCTTTATTACAAACCTCTTAAATTTTTCTTTTTTGTTTCGGTGCCATTTATTGCATCAGGAATATATTTTTTCCTAAGATTTTTTTATTTTAATTTAATTTTAAATGAAGGTGAGTTCATTCAGTCTCTTATTGCGGGCGTATTTTTATTAGTAATGGCTATATTATTTAATATAATTGGGCTTTTAGGACACTTAATAAATTTTGTTAAAAAATATTTATCTAGAATAATAAGTGAAAAATAAATATGCAATAGTTGGTGCAGGCGCAAGCGCTATGGGTACATATCTAGCGTTTAAGAAGATTGGGATTAAAAACTTTGACATATACGACTCATCATACACGAATAAATCATCTGAAAGTGATGAAAAGTTTAATTCTTTATTTGACCAGGGTAAAATTAGTGAAATTTACAAAATTTTAAAAAAAAAGATAGGTTTCAAAATAATAAATAAAAAGACCGAAAAATTTTCAAGTATAAGTGAAATTTCTAAAGAATGCCATTTATGGGATAATAATTTTGAATTCGGATTAACAAATTATTGGGGTGGTGCAGTACAGTTGTTTGATAAAGAGATTTGTATGAAAAATAATTTTGACTATACAGAATTAAAAAATACTTATCTTGATTTACTTAAATATATTCCAATTACCTCTTATGATGAGAATTTTTATGATGATAATTTAAATTTTTCAAACCAAGACAAAATTCAAATTCACGAAATTAATGAAATTCTAAAAAATTCACTAAGAAAAAGCGAAGATTTCAAATTTACTACTAATTCAGCAGCAATCTATAATAATAAAAATAATCAAAGATATTGTAGAAATTGTACTCATTGTTTAATTGGATGTAGGTTTGATTCCTTTTTAAATTCTAGATCATTTTTTCATAATGAAAAAAATATAAACATTATAAAAGAAACGGTTTTTAAAATTAATTCTAAAAATAAAGAAATAGTTACAGAAAATAATTCTAGATCATATGAAAAAATATTCTTATGTGCGGGCCCATATCAATCACAGAAAATTATAAGTTTTGGAAATTTAAATATAAAGAATTATAGAATAAAGGACAGCTTTTGTTTCACTTTTCCTATTTTTTATTTTGGGAAAATACAAAAAAAACACAACTATAATGAATATTTCGGTTTAACTAATTTAATTTTAAACATTAAAGAAAATGAAGGTGATCTTGCGCAAGTTCAGATATATCCTCCACTAAAACATATCTTTTTTTCATTAATAAATAAGCCTTTTTTAAGAATATTCAAATTTATTTACAATTTATTTATTGGTAGAATTTTGTTTTGCAGAGTTTACCTAACAGATAAATTTTGTATTGTGTATGAGTTTGATAATGAAGAAAATCTTAACTTTAAAAAAATAAAACCAAATAATGCTATAATTAAGAAAGTAAAAAAAAGTATATTTAAAAAAATTAAGCAAAACCTTATTAACAAAAAATTTTATGTAGTTCCTTTAAGTTTTGAAAGCAAGACGAGCTCTCATTATTCTGGAGATCTAAATAAGGATCTTATTAAAAATTTCGAAGATAGACAAATTTATATAAATGACTCCTCAACATGGAATTTCTTACCTTCTGTGTCTCCAACTTTTTCAATTATTGCACTAGCTTTTTTAAAAACTATCAAGTTATTTAAAAATGAAAGATAAAATAAAAATTGTTGTTAAAAAAATTCTTTTTAATAATAGATCTATTATTAATTTTCTTAAAAAGAATGTAAATTTGATATATGTAAGAGAAAGAGATAAATATTCTTTTTTAAGAAGAATAAAATATTTTATATTTTTCGCTTTCAAAAAAGTTGTGGATATTGGATACCAAGGTTATGGTCAAAAACAAGGTGCTATTGTTCCATGGGCAATCGGTATTGATAGAAATAGTACTGACTATAATGGAACTAATTTACCGTTTCCAGAAAATTCTATAGATATTATTTTTGCATGCCACATTTTTGAGCATAATGACAATCCTGGGGAATTATTAAAAGAATGGTTCTCAAAATTAAAATTAAATGGAAAATTGCACGTAATTGTTCCAAGTTTATATTGGTACGAGAGAAAAACATTTCCTGTATCAGCTTTTAATGATGACCATAAATATTTTTATACACCTGGTAGTTTGCTTAGTTTAGTTGAAAATTCTTTAGATAACTTAAATTATAAAGTTGAGATTTTGAGAGACAACATGAAAGATATAAACCTTGAAACCCAAGAAAAATTTAATATGGATAAAATTTACAAAAGTACAAAGCCTTTATATGAAATTGAAATGGTTATTGAAAAAATTTCACAACCAAACTTTGAGCTTACAGAAAATACATCAAGTGGAATGAAATATGGTTTCAACAATCAAGATGTTGGATTTTCATTTTGTATGGGGGGATTTTATCAACCAGAAGACTGGGGAGTGTGGTCATCTAGTCAAATATCGACACTTCAAATTTTAAATAGAGGAAACTATAAAACAATTATATTAGATTTTAACTTTCCAAGTAAAGATATAAATATAAATAATATTTATATAAATTTAAAAAAACACAAGTTTGAAATATTAAAAGAAGTCAACTATATCCAAATTGTTTTTTCTGAGATTATTAAAGAAAATTTAACAATTGAAATTAAATGCGATAAAAATTTTAAGGCAAGTAAAAATAATCCAGATGATAAAAGAATATTATTTTTTGGATTGAAAACTATTGAATTTAATTAAAATATGATTTTACCAAGACAACTTCTTTATTGCAAAAATCTTATATCGTTTATGTTAAATATTTTATTTTCAATAAAGAAAGTAGATTTTTTGGTATCAAAGGCTAAATTAATTGAGGTTTTAAAGCTTAATCAAAAATATATCTATTTCACATCCAAAGGTAGAATTGGTTTATTCCACATTTGCAAATATTTGGTTGAGAGAATACCTAACAAAAAAGAAGTTGTTATGTCATCATTTACAATTTTTGATCTAGTCAACATGGTTATTTGTTCAGGCGCAAAACCAGTTTTCATTGACCATGAAAAAGATAGTTTTGATATGAACACTAAAAATTTAGTGAGTTATATTGAGAAAAATCACAATAAAATTGCATCTATTTTACTATGTCATTATAGCTTGAACTCAAGGAATTTGATTAAGATTAAAGATAAGTGCTCAGAATTTGAAATTCCCATAATTCAAGATATGGCTATATCACTTGTATCGAGAATAAATGGTGAGTCTATTTCGAATTTCTCTGATTTTTCTTTTTTTAGTTTCAATTTATTTAAATTTTTACCTATTGTTCATGGAGGTGCTGTTTGCTCAAATAATAAGGAATTTTATCGCTATATTAAAACTCAAGAGAAAGAATGGCCAAAACAAAATTTTAAAAATTTAGTTAAGTATTTCTTAAAAGGAATTTTTTTTAAATTAGCTACAAACAAATATTTTTTTAACTTGATAACATTTAGATTATTTAAATTTGCAGATATAAATAATATTAAATTTATTCAAAAATTTACTAAAAATGATCCAAATCCTGTACTAAGAAGAGATTTGCCTAACTTCTATAAGTTAAAATTCAATGAATATCAGTTTCCAAGTTTTATATCAAAACTAAGTGAGATCTTTGAGGAGAGAAGAATTAGGGAAAAGAATTATATTTACTATCTATCAAATATTATAAATAAAAATATTAAAATATTTAATCCTAGTGACAAAGAAATTCATTCTTTTATAAATTTTCCAATTCTTGTGAGCTCCAAAAAAAGGTTTTCAAATTATTTATATAAAAATAATATAGATCATTCTTTATATTTTTATAGAAATTGTAACGACTTGGAAATTTTTAAAGAATTTAAAATTGATTGTCAAAATACTGATTTATTTGAAAAAAAAATTTTGTTTTTACCTATTCATCATAAAATAACGCAGACTTATCAAGATAAAGTGATAGATATAATAAATAAATATGATGAAAAAAATTAAAAGATTTTTTTGTTTTGTTGGCAACTTGATGCCTCCGCCTTTAAATAAATATCTTTATTATTTCTCAGGTGTAAAATTTGAAAACCTAAAAAAAACTTGGATAGGTGCTAATTGTTACTTTGATAACTATGACCCATCTTTGATAACTATTGAAAGTGGTGTTTGTATATCATTTAGGGTAACAATAATTACACATTTTGATCCAACAAATTCTATAGACAACCCAAAAATAAAAAAGTTTTCAAAACCTGTTTCTCTCAAAAAAAAATGTTTTATTGGCGCTAACTCAACAATATACCCTGGCGTTACGATAGGTAGCGAATCCATCATATCTTCTGGATTAGTAATTACAAATAGCATAGAAGAAAAAGTATTAGTTAAAAATGATGAATCTTACAAAAAAAAAAAATTCATTAAATAAAATAAAAAATATATTAATAACAGGTGGCGCTGGATTTGTAGGTCACAATCTTGCTCTTCAGTTTGAAAAAAAAAAATTCGTAAAAAAGATTGTTTGCTTAGATAATTTTCAAAGAAATGGTTCATTAAATAATAAAAAAATCCTACTAAAGAAGAAAAAAATTAAATTAATAAAGTTTGACTGCTCAAAAAAATTCAAAAATCTAAGTAAATATAAATTTGACTTAATACTGCATTGTGCTTCTGATCCTTCTGTAAATACTGATAATAATTATAAAATGTTTCAATCTAATTTAATGAGTACTATTAATTTGTTAGAATTTGCATCAGAACAGAAAAAAAAGCCAATAATAGTTTTATTCTCCTCTAGCAGAGTTTATTCAATAAATAATTTGAAAAAAATCAAATATAAGAAAAATAAGAGTCGTCTAAAAATTTTAAATTACAATAAAATTGATGGATTAACTAAATTTGGAATAAACGAAAAATTCAGTGCAACACAAATAAAATCGTTTTATGGAAGTTCAAAGTTCTCTTCTGAACAAATTTTTTGTGAATATTCAAAAAAATTTTCTCTACCACATATAATTAACAGATATGGAATAATTACCGGACCAAGACAACTATCAACTCCAAGTCAGGGAATATTTCATTTTTGGCTTAGATCACATATTGAGGGAAATAACCTTTGCTACACTGGTTTTGGTGGACGTGGAATTCAAGTACGAGATGCTATTGATATTGAAGATGTATTCAAATTACTAATTAAACAATTAAATAAAATCAATAATTGTCAAAACAAAGTTTTTAATATAGGTGGTGGTTTGAAAAATACATTTAGTCTCAGAGAATTAACAAGTATGTGCAACAAAATTACCGGAAAACATGTAAAGATAAAATCTGTTCTAAAAACTCATAGTTTTGATGTGCCATTTTACGTTTCTGATTGTACTAGGTTTGAAAAAAATTTTGGAAAAATCAAACTTAAAAGTATATCAACTATGCTTAAAGATATTTATTTATCCTTAAATTCATGATTTTGATAACTGGATCAACCGGTCTCATAGGATCTTCTACTGCTGAATTTTTTTTAAATAAAAATTACAAAGTAA
>MDSZ01196797.1_pt1 | contig 15730 bp, 15 predicted proteins | sample 811201 | NCBI WGS metagenome assembly MDSZ01 (sample SAMN05326647, study PRJNA326480) | marine metagenome | isolation source: seawater | place: Indian Ocean: North | collected 2010
ATAATTAATCCAAAAGCATTTAGTGCTGCTCACGATATTGCGGGTATCAGCGACGTAATAGCAGAGTCTGCAATATCTACTATATGTGACAATGAAGATAGTGTGGCAGCAGTTGACTCAGAAGATAAAATTCTTTGTTACAGAAATTGGTTGGGTCTAATGAAAGGAAATTTAAAAATTCAATTCGAAAAAAATGGTAAAAATTTAGAAAGAAAACTAAATCCTGATAGGAGTTATATTTCAAAAGATGGAAAAGGTTTAAAATTACATGGAAGAAGTCTACTTTTAGTAAGAAATGTTGGTCATCTAATGACTAATTCATCAATTATTTTAAATGATGGAAATGAAATACCTGAAGGCATCATGGATGCATTTATCACAACAGCAGCAGCTCTTCATGATTTAAAAAATAAAAGGAATTCAAGAAAAGGTTCTATTTATATTGTAAAACCAAAAATGCATGGCCCTGATGAAACTGCTTTCACTGATTTAATATTTTCGAAAGTAGAAGAAGTGCTTAATTTAAAAAAGAATACAATTAAATGTGGAATAATGGATGAGGAACGAAGAACGTCTGCCAATCTTAAAGAATGCATAAGATCCCTTAAAAATAGAGTTTTTTTTATTAATACGGGTTTTCTTGACAGGACGGGAGATGAAATCCACACTTCAATGGAAGCTGGCCCTATGATCAAAAAAGGTGACATGAAATCATCTAAGTGGATTCAGGCATATGAAAACAACAATGTGGATGTTGGATTGAAATGTGGTTTTTATAATAAAGCACAGATTGGTAAAGGAATGTGGGCAATGCCAGACAGAATGAAAGATATGTTAGAACAAAAAACAGGACATTTAAAAGCTGGTGCTAATTGTGCTTGGGTTCCGTCTCCAACAGCAGCAGCACTTCATTCTCTTCATTACCACGAAATTGATATTTTTAAAGTACAAGAAAAAATTTCAAACAGAGATAAGGCTAAATTAGATGATTTATTATCTATTCCTGTGGCTGATAGAACAAATTGGTCAGTAGATGAGATTAATTCTGAAATTTCAAACTCTGCACAAACATTACTTGGATATGTGGTTCGATGGATTGATCAAGGAGTTGGTTGTTCAAAAGTTCCTGACATTAACAATATTGGCCTTATGGAAGATAGGGCAACCTTAAGAATTTCTTCTCAACATATTGCAAATTGGATACACCATGGAATTACTACCAAAATACAAGTTATAGAAATTATGAAGGAAATGGCAAAAGTTGTAGATAAGCAAAATGCTGGAGATAAAAATTATATTAAAATGAGCGAAAATTTTGAAAATTCTTTAGCTTTCAGAACAGCTTGTGATTTAATTTTTAAAGGTAAAGATCAGCCATCTGGTTACACAGAACCTCTTTTACATTTAAATAGAATAGAAAAAAAATCTAGTCAGAATTAACATTTAAATTTGATCTATTCTTAAAAGCTGAAAACAAAGTACCATCATCAAGATTTTCTATCTCTCCACCTATTGGTAAGCCTTGTGCTAACTTTGTAACCTTAACTTTAGTCTTTTTAAGACTATCTTGAATATAATATGCGGTAGTTTGGCCTTCAACAGTAGCACTTGTTGCTAATATTACCTCTTCAATTTTATCCCTATTTACTCTTTCTACTAATGAATTAATCAACAAATCTTCTTTTCTTTGACCTACTGAAGATATTGTTCCACCTAATATATGAAAATATCCTTTGAATATGTTTGAATTTTCAATTGACCACTGATCAGCAATATCTTCTACAACACAAATTTTATTTAATTTCCCGTTTGAATTTTTACAATTCAAACACCCTTCTTGGTTCGATCTTAGTGAGCCACATGAGGTACATCTTGTAATATTTTTATAAACCTCAACTAAGGTTTTGGCCATAGGTTTTATAAGTTCCTCTCTATTATTAATCAATTTCAATACTATTCTTTTTGCAGATTTTGGGCCCAGCCCTGGAAGCTTTGAAATTAATCTAATTAAGTCCTCAATTTCATTTATATTTTGCATTTCTTAAAGTGGCCACTTAAATCCAGGAATTCCAAAACCACCTGCAACTTTAGAAATTTCCTCTGTTGTCTTATTTTTAAGTTTTGCTTTTGCATCATTATGAGCAGCTAAAATCAAATCTTCAATTATTGATTTTTCCTCTTTCATTGTTTCATCAGAAATTTTTAATTCTTGCATTTCGCCGTCTCCATCTAAAATTACTTTAACAGAATTAGATCCTGACACACCTTCTACTCTAATTTTTTTTATATTTTCCTGACTTTCTTTCATTTTGTTTTCAAGTTCTTTCGCTTTATCTAGTATCTTGCCAAAATCAGTCATCAATTTTTATCTTTTTGTTTGGGCCTCACATCTACTAATTTAACATCAGAAAATTTTTTTGAAACATCTTTAAATAAATCAGAATTTCTCGCATTATTTATTAATATCTCTTTTTCATTTTCTCTTTTCTGTTTTATAGAGACCTCACCTTTCTTTTTACTAAAAGTAATTATCCATCTTTGATTCGTCCATTCAAAAAGTTTTGAAGATAAATCTTTTACAAAATTTTTATTAAGATTATCATTAAATGATATCTCTATTCTATTTTTTTCAAAACCAACAAGACTAACATTTTTTTCTAATTCATATTTGAGTTTAATTTCCTTTTTATCATTACATACTTTTAAAAGTTGATCAAAAGAATCTATTTGAATTCTTTCATCAACTTTAAATTCTGATTGAGGATCAATCTTCATTTTTTTTTCTTGAGTGACATTTTTTATTTGATTTATGGTGTCAATCTTAAATTCATGAGAAGTATTATTATCTATTTCGTCACTTTTTTTTTCAACGACTTTTGAAAAAGTTTTATTTTTCAATTGATCATTTTTTGGTTTTAAAGAACTAAGATGTATTAGTCTCATCAAAAACATTTCTATTGATAAGTTTTGATTAGAAACAATATCAAGTTCATTAAGGGTTCTAATTGTAAATTGCCAAAATAAAATTAAAACTTGATTCTCTATATTGCGTGAGATTTCTTTTATTTTTAAAAAATCTTCATCATTTAATGAAAAAATTGTACTTTCTAGAGAAAGTAAATTTATATTTTTAAAATAATAAATTAGTTCTAAAAAATCATTAATAAAAATCTTTGGTTCAACTCCTTGATCATAAATCTTTCTATAAACTTCAATAACTTTTTTTTCATCACCTTTTAAAATTAAATTAAAAATATCAATTAATTGCGATTTATCAAAATAACCAAATATTCTTTGTGCAGAATTTAAATCTAATTCTTTATTTTGTTCTAAAGAAAGTAACCCTCTATCAAGAAGAGATAATGCATCCCTCACAGATCCCTCTGATATTTTGACTATTAATTTCAAAGCATCATCTGATACTTTGCCTTTTTCTAAATCTTTTATTTTTTTTATAAATTCAAAGAGTTCTTTGGATTTAATTCTTGATAAATCAAATCTTTGACATCTTGATACAACTGTAATTGGAATTTTTTTTATCTCAGTTGTTGCAAAGATAAATTTTAAATATTCTGGTGGTTCTTCTAAGGTTTTTAATAAAGCATTAAATGCTTGTTTACTTAACATATGAACTTCATCAATGATAAAAATTTTAAATTTTGATGATGTTGGTCCATATCTCGAAAATTCAATCAAATCTCTAACATCTTCCACGCCAGTTTTACTTGCTGCGTCCATCTCTAATACATCAATATGTCTAGAGTTAGAGATTGCCTCACAATTTTCACAAAATTTATCACTACATAGATTTTCTATACCGTTTGAACAATTAAGTGATTTTGCAACTATCCTTGCTAATGTTGTCTTTCCTATTCCTCTTATGCCTGTAAAAAGGTATGCATTTGGAACTTTTTTTGACTTTATGGAATTAATTATTGTTTCTGAAACTATACCCTGGCCAATTAGATCATCAAATGTTTGTGGTCTATATTTTAAAGCAAGAACTTTTGAATTTTTATTCATTTTAAATTTTTTTAAAGGAGACTAGAACCTGAATAACTGTCTTTACGACTGCTTCTGTTAAGATCTGGTCGGGTTCAAGCAGCACCCACCTCTAGCCTCCAGAAACTATTATAGCAGTAATGATTTCTAATCTACAAGAAAAGATTAAATTTTATTTTTGTCTCAGTTTGTCAGCTTCAAAAACACCTAGAACGTGAAAATCTTGACAATGCAATCCAAGCTCTTCAAGAGATTTTTGAACTTTCGGATCCTCAATGTGTCCGTCAAGATCACACAAAAAAAAGAAGGAATCAAAAGTATTTTTTTCTGGGTAACTTTGTAACTTTGTTAAATTTACACCATTTATCGCGAATCCTCCTAAAGATTGATATAAAGCGGCAGGGTTGCTTTTCAATTTAAATAAAAAAGAAGTTATATATTTTTTTTTACCGAAAACAGGTTGTGATATATTTTTTCCCATCACTAAAAACCTTGTTAAATTTCCTTTTTCATTTTCAATATTTTTTTTTATTATTTCTAAGTCATAAGTTTTTGCACTCAAGAAAGAAGCAATAGCAGCTTTTGTTTTGTTTTTCGATTTTGATACCATTTCAGCTGATCCTGCTGTGTCTGCCCTTACATGTTCAATTAAATCATTTGACTTAATAAACTTAGAACATTGAGATAATGCTTGTCCATGTGAATAAACATCTTTAATTTCAGAAATTTTTGTTCCTGGAAGACCTAACAAATTGTGTTCTATTTTCTGAAAATATTCAGAATATATATTAAGTCTATATTTAAAAATAAGATATTCAATTCCAATATTTCCAGTAATCCTGTTTGATTCTGGTATTATTATTTTAGCATCTTTTTCTTTTGTTGCTTTTAAAAAACACTCATCAAAAGTTTTGCAAGGAATTATATCGGCATTTGGTTCAATAGATAATGCAGCTAAATGTGAATATGCACCAAATGTACCTTGAAAATAAATTTTTGCCATTAAGATTTATATTCCATTATTTTTTTTATAGCTACAAAATCCTCTTTTGTATCTAAACCTATTGGAGAAGATTTTGCAAGACCAACATTAATCTTTATATTATTATCTAATGCTCGAAGTTGTTCTAACCTATTTTCAAGTTCATTAGATGATTGATCATAAGATACAAAATTTTTAAGTGTTTCTCTTTGATAACAATATATTCCTAAATGACGATAAATATTTTTAGTTTGTGTTGAGATTTTTCTCATAAAATTTATTGCTACTGGAAAATTTGAATTATTCAGATTTTTCTCAGTTATAACTTTAACAATATTTTTATTATTATGAATTTTTATATCTGAAATTTTTGAACCTAAAGTACCTAATTGAGATTTATTTTTAATCATTTGACTGTTTAAATACCTAATATCTTCAATATTCATTAAAGGCTCATCGCCTTGTAAATTCATGATTAAATCAATTTTTGAACTATCAAGTTTTTTTAAAGCCTCATAAATTCTATCTGTGCCAGTTCTATGATCCCTTTTTGTTAAAATTGCTTGACCACCATTTCTCTTTACTTCATCTATTATTTCTTGATCTTCTGTTGCAACTAATACTTCTCCAATATTTGCTTTTTCTGCTTTCTTAAAAACATGAGAAATTATTGATAAACCATTAATTTTTAATAACGGTTTACCTGGCAGTCTAGAAGCTCCTAATCTAGAAGGAATTATAATCAATGTTTTCATTGGTTTTTTTATTTATCATTACAATATAAACAGAGGCAAAATTGTACATTAAAAAATATAAGCAATTATTAGTTTATAGTGTTATACGTTCAAACAAATTTATATAAAATGGATTCTTTTGAAATTAATAAAATAGTTGCAGCAATATTAATGGTTGCACTTTTGATAATAGGTATTGGAAAAGTTTCAGATTTAATATTTTATGTCGAAAAACCTGAAACACCAGGTTATTCCGTAGAAGTAGAACAAGCAGTAGCTATTAGTAGTAATTTAGGTTCAGAAACTGAAAAAGAGGTAATTGATATAGCTGCCTTGATTGCTATGGGAGATCTTGCAACTGGAGAAAAAGTATTTAAAAAATGTGCAGCCTGTCACTCAATCGTTAAGGGTGGAAAAAATAATATTGGTCCAGCATTATATAACGTTGTAGGTAGAAAAGTTGGAGCTGTTAATGATTATAAATACTCTAGTGCCCTTTCTGAATATGGAAAAAATTGGACCTTTGAAGAATTAAATGGCTACCTTATAAAACCCGCTAAGTGGATCAAAGGCACTAAAATGGCATTCGCGGGATTGAGAAAAGAAAAGGATAGAGCTTCAGTAATTTTATATTTAAACAAAAATTCAGATAACCCATTACCATTACCTTAATTTTCCAAAAGTATAGAGAAGTATAGATTTTTGTATATGCACTCTATTAATAGCTTGTTGCCAGACTTTTGATTTTTTACTGTTAAAGACTTCATCGTCAACTTCAGATCCTCTTGGCAAACAGTGTAAAAAAATGCAATCTTTTTTTGCAAATGTCATTAAATTTTTATCTATTTTAAATTTTTTAAAATGATTAATTTTTTTTTTTTTATCAACTTGATCATTCATTGAAATTACTTTATCTGAAAAAATAACATCAGCTTTCATAACTGCTTTTTTTGGATCATTAAAAATCAAAATTTTATTCTTTTTGCTTTTAAGATAACTTAAAATTTCTCTTCTAGGCTGATAGTTAGCAGGACATCCAATATTTAATTTAAACGCAAACTTTATAGAAGCGTCAATTAAGGAGTTTAATACATTGTTGGAATCTCCAATCCAAGCAATATTCAAATTTGATATTGATTTTTTTTTAATTTCTTCAACTGTAAAGACATCAGATAAAATTTGAGTTGGGTGTGATAATGGACTTAATCCATTAATAATAGGAATTGACATATATTTCTTAAATTCTTCTAATTTTTTTTCACTATTAGTTCTAAGCATAAAAGCATTTCCAAAATTAGACAATATTTTGGCAGTGTCCTCAATACTCTCACCTCCTTTAGCTAAATGAAGCTCATCTGGCCTTAAGGTCAAAGTGCTACCACCCAGTTGTTTAATTGCCAAATAAAAACTCAATCTTGTTCTTAGGCTTGATTTTTCAAACATTTGTATTAATAGTTTTCCTTTTAAAGGTGCTCCTCTATCAACCTCAAGATGGCTCAAATTTTTTCTAGAGCTTTTTCGTCTTTTAGCATCAATTATTATTTTTCTTAAATCCTTAGCAGGGATATCTTTTAAATTTATAAAGTGTTTCATTTTAACTAATCTCTGCACAAACTCTGTAAATAATTTTCATAGCTTGATCTATCTCTCTTTTTTTTACATTTAAAGCCGGTAAAATCCTAACAACATTTTCTGAAGCTCGAATAGTAAGTAATTTTTTATCCATTAATTTATTTATGAACTTTGATTGATTTTTGTGTAATTGTATTCCAATTATAAAACCTCTACCTCTTATTTCTTTTATGACATTTGGATATCTTTCTTTTAACCGGTTCAAATTCAAAAGAAAATATTTTGAAAGTTTTTTTACATTATTTAGAAACTTCTTTTTTGAAACTATATCCATGACAGTATTTGCACAGGCCATAGCTAGTGGGTTACCTCCAAAAGTTGAGCCATGCGTCCCTGGTGTCATCCCCTTGGCGACCCTTTTGTTCATTAAAACTGCACCAATAGGAAACCCTCCGCCAATACCCTTAGCTATTGGAACAATGTCTGGTTTGACTTTTGATTTTTCAAAGGCAAAAAAATCTCCCGATCGTGAAATCCCACACTGAACCTCATCTAGGATGAGTAGTATCTTTTTTTTAACACATAATTTTTTTAATTCTTTTAAACACCAGTCTGGAATTACTTTAATTCCTCCTTCTCCCATAATTGGCTCAACCATGATTGCTGCTGTATTTTTATTAATTTTTTTCAACAAAGATTTATGATTTCCAAAACTAAAATGATCAAATCCTGGTACTTTTGGCCCAAATCCTTCAGTCATCTTTTTTGATCCACTAGCAAAAATTGCTGCTATTGTTCTTCCATGAAAAGAATTTTTTACACATAAAATTCTATTTTTTTCAGGCTTTCCAATAGAATGAAAATATCTTCTAGCAACCTTAATTGCTGCCTCAGTAGCTTCTGTACCACTATTTTGAAATATTACATAATCAGCAAATGTTTTTTGGCATAGTTTTTTTGCTAATCTTTCTCCTTCAGGAATTTGAAATGCGTTCGAAACATGCCAAAGTTTTTTTGATTGAACCTTGATAGTTTTGATTAATTTTGGATGTGCGTGGCCTAAACAATTTACAGCTATGCCTTGTACAAAATCTAAATATTTTGTTCCATTGGCAGTATATAAATAACTTCCTTTGCCCCAGCTGAATGATATTTTTTTTCTATTATAATTTTTTGCTAAATTACTCATAAATATTTTTATAAAAACTTTGTATAAACAAAATTTTTAAATACAAGTTAGGATTGAATATTAACTAAATAAATAAAACTTAATATTGTTGATAACTATAAATAATTACTTGTTTTATCAAATCCTATCTCAGTATATTGTGTTTATAATTTTTTTAAACACATTATATAGAATTTATGAGTTGGACAGAGGAAAAAGTTGCAAAATTAAAAGAACTGTGGGGGAAAGGAAATACGGCCTCACAAATAGCTGAAATCATTGGTGGTATTTCAAGAAATGCTGTAATTGGAAAAGCACACAGATTAAATCTGTCAGCGAAAATCAAGACTAGAGCTGCTACTTCTTCTAAAAATTTTGAAAACACTATTGATGAAAAAAATAATAATTCAAAAAGGGGAAGAAGAAGTAAATTTAAATCTCTGATAATCGAAAAAGATTTTGAACCAGAAAATCCTAAACAACTAGAGGAATTAACTGATGAATTATGTAAATGGCCAATAGGTCATCCAGATTCAAAAGATTTTTATTTTTGTGGCAGATCCTCTCTTAAAGATTTCTCATATTGTAAGCTACATTTACTTTATGCTTATCAACCTAAAGGTAAAAAAGAAGATGTTACAGAAAAAGATGAAGTACCTGCCTTTATTGAAAAAAAGATAAAGTCTGCCTGAATTTAATGACTCAATCAAAAAAAATTAAATTTAATTATATTTTTCAGTAGAAAATTGTCCGCCATCTCTCCACATATGGCAATATTTTTTAACTTCTTGATCAAAATAACGAGTGCTTGGGACACCTATATCACTATTAGTTTTATATTTTCCAGAGGGCGTATTATCATATTTTAAAAGTTTTAATTGATCTTTTGTTAATAATGGCTTTGGTAATAATTGAAATATTTGCGCAATGAAATTTCCTAAAAAAAGTGGTAATGGAATTAATAATCTTTTCTTGTCAATAAGGTAAAGTAATTTTTCTAAAATTTCTTTAAAAGTAATTACTTCTGGTCCAACACATTCAATTATACTTGAATAAATATTTTTATTAATAACATGATAAATAATTTCTGTTAGATCCGAACAATGAATAGGTGCAAATTTTGTAGCACCAGAATAGTATAGTGGAAAAAAAGGAAGCCTAGAGAGTAGAGTCATAAAGTTTGTAGTAAAATTGTCATCCACAGAATAAACAATTGATGGCCTTAGTATTGTAGCTAAAGGAAAATTATTTAGTATATTTTTTTCTCCTTCCAATTTACTTCGTGCGTAATCAGAGTCCTTAGCTTCGTTTATACCTAAAGCGGATAAATGGATAAAATGCTTTAATTTATATTCCTGACAAAGTTTTGCTAAGATTGAAGGAAATATGGAATGAATATTTTTGAATTTATTGTTTCTTTTTTCAAACAATATGCCTATTAAATTTATACATATGTCTGCTTTTTCAAAACACTTCCTAATTTTTTTTTCATCAAAAATATTTGCTTCTATTATATCTACATATCCAGCATTAGCTTGGGTCTTAATTAAATAACCTTTTTGATGAATATTTCTTGTTACAACGGTTACTTTATAACCATTTTTAGTAAGTTTTCGAATGAGATGGGACCCAACTTGCCCACTTCCTCCAAAAATTAGACAATTTTTTGGTTTCATATATAAACAACTAATAATGAATATTGATATTAAACTTCACAGAAAAGATTTACCAGATGATTTAAATTTAGGCAACGTATTAGCTATAGATGGGGAATTTATGGGACTAAATGTAAGGAGAGACCCTCTTTGTTTAATTCAGATTTCCTCTGGAAATGATGATGCTCATATAGTTCAACTAGATAGATCAAACTACGAAGCCCCAAATCTAGTTAAAATATTAGCTGACGAAAAAATTACTAAAATTTTTCATTATGGAAGAGCTGATTTGGCACATATAAAATATTATCTTAAAACAGATACCTTGAATGTTTTAGATACAAAAATTTGCTCAAAATTGGCTAGAAAATATAGTGACAACCATTCGCTTAAAACACTCATAAAAGAATTTTTAAACATTGATATTAGTAAGCAATTCCAAAGCTCAGATTTTGGAGGTGAATTAAACTCTGCTCAACTTAAATATTGTGCAAATGATGTAATTTTCCTTCATAAAATACACGAAGAATTATTTAAAATCCTTGTAAGAGAAAAAAGAGTCGATTTGTATAAAGATTGCCTTAAATTTTTGAAAACAAGGGTTGATCTTGATCTTGCCTTATTTAATGAGGATATTTGGTCACATTAAAATGAATAATGAAATAAATGAAATAGGTAAAAGTGTAATAGAACTTCAAATTAAAGCATTAAAAAAATTAAAAAATTCGATTAATGCTTCTTTTAATCAAGCTGTAAATAAAATTTACAAATGTAAATCAAAAGTAATAATTTGTGGAGTTGGAAAAAGTGGAATAATTGCATCAAAAATATCTGCAACACTGTCTTCTGTTGGAACACCTTCATTTTCAATCTCTGCAAGTGATTGTTCGCATGGTGATCTTGGGAGAATAAATAAAAATGATGTATTAATTTTAATAAGTAATTCAGGCAATACATCAGAACTAAATAATATTATTAAATTTTCCAAATCTAATCGGATCCCGCTAATTGGAATTGTCTCTAACAAAAATTCTAATTTATATAAATCATCAGATATAAAGATTTTCATACCAATAGTAGAAGAATCAGGTTTTGGAATTGTGCCCACCTCAAGTACAACAATACAATTATCTATTGGGGATGCATTATCTATTGCATTAATGAAAAAAAAGAAATTTGGAAAGTTAGATTTTAAAAAATTTCATCCATCTGGTAATTTAGGAAATAAACTTAAAATTGCAGAAGATTTGATGATAACTAAAAAGAGAATACCTTTCATAAACGAAAATCAAAAAATGAAAAAAGCCTTGAAAATATTAAATGATAAACGACTTGGTTTTCTTGTTATAACCAATAAACAAGGCCTTACCACTGGAGTTTTTACTGACGGGGATCTAAAAAGATTAATGCAAAAAAAAACTAAAATAGATAATTTAAAAATTAAATCGTTAATGACAAAAAAACCATTTAAAGTTGAAGTAAATACACTAGTGACAGATGTTTTGGCTCAAATGAATAAAAGAAAAATAACAAATGCGTGCGTTTATAAAAATGATAATAAAAAAAAAACTGTTGGAGTTTTACACATACACCATATTCTTAATAATTTAAGATAATTTAAATGAAAAGAACTATTCAATTATTTCTTTTTTTTTCACTAATAATAATAAGTTTATTATTTTATAAAAATTATTTTGTAAAAATTGAGCCTGTAAAAAATGATAATTTAATAGAGGAAAATGAAGCTCAATTAAATGATTCAAATAATCTTATTCAAAACCTAAAATATGATGTAGTGCTAAATGATAGTAGCAAATATACAATTACGGCAGATAAGAGTGAAATTTTATACATAGACGATACTGAGTTTGTATTTATGGAAATGGTGATTGCAAAATTTATAGATACAGATGATTCAGAATTAATTATTACTTCAGATAAAGCAATTTTTAATAATTCAAATTACAATACAAATTTTGAAAAAAATGTTGAAATAATTTACTTAAATCATGTTATCAGGTCAAATAAACTAGACTTAGACTTAGATAAAAACATTGCAAGAATTTATGATAATGTTGTATACCAAGGTCTACAAGGTGAAATGAAAACTGACAATGTTGTAATAAATTTAATTACAAAAAATACAGATATTTTTATGAATGATAAAAATAATAAAATTACAGGAAAAACAAATTAATAAATAATGTCTAATATTAAAAAATTTAGAATAAAATCATTTAAGAATAATAGGTCTATTTTGAAACTAAATAAAATTTCATTTAAATTTGGAAGAAAACAAATTTTAGATAATTTAAATTTATCTCTAAGTAATGGTCAAATTTTAGGTTTACTAGGCCCTAATGGAGCAGGAAAATCTACGATTTTCAATTTAATTACAGGGCTACTTTCTCCTGATTTCGGATCAATTTCTATAAATACAAAAATTGTAAATGAATACCCTATCTATCAAAGAACTTTAAAATTCAAGATTGGTTTTGTGCCTCAACATGGTGGTTATTTTCATGATTTAACAGTCTATGAAAATTTAAAAGCTATTGCTGAAATCACAATTGACAGTCAAAGCTACAGAGAGGAAAAAATAAATTCCCTCATTTCAAAATTTGAATTAGACCCTATAAGAGATATTAAGGCAGAATTTTTATCAGGAGGACAGAAAAAAAAATTAGTCATTGCAATCGCACTTGTCTCAGATCCAAAAATACTACTATTAGATGAGCCGTTTGCAGCATTGGATGTTTTAACAATTAAAACTCTTCAAGAAATCATAGTTAATCTTCAAAGAAATAATTCTATATCGATAGTTTTATGTGACCACCAAGCTAGAGATTTATTAGCATGCGTAGACACTGCGGTAATCATCCATAATGGCAGGGTCGTTGCTGAAGGCACACCTTCAAATTTAGTCCAAGATATTGACGCAAGAAAAGCATACTTTGGGGATTCTTTTAAGATAAGTTAATTTTCAAAATGAAAAATGAATTAAATATTTCTGATACCATAAAACCATTTAATAAAAAGATATCAATTGAAGGTGATAAAAGTTTATCTATAAGATGGGCTCTATTAGCATCTCAAGCTAATGGAATATCAAGATCCTATAATTTATTAAGATCTGAGGATGTTATTGATACTTTAAAATGTTTAAAAAAGCTTGGTTTAAAAATAAAACTATCTAAAAATTATTGTGAAATTTATGGAAATGGTCTTAACGGATATAATTATAAAAAAAAAATAATTCTTAATGCTGGAAACTCAGGCACATTAGGAAGATTGATAATGGGTCTGCTTGTCCATTCGAGAGAAAAAATAAAAATTATAGGAGACAAAAGTCTTTCTAGAAGAGACTTCTCAAGAGTTACTGAGCCTCTAAAAAAATTTGGAGCAAAATTTTATTCAAAATCAAAAAAGCTTCCATTAATTTTAAGAGGAACTAATAATGCAAAACCTATCAAATATTTTGAAAAAAAAGGTTCAGCTCAATGCAAAAGTAGTGTTATGCTTGCTGCATTAAATACAAAAGGTGAAACAATTATTAAGGCTAAAAAATCTAGAAATCATACGGAATTATTATTTAAATATTTAAAAATTCCTGTAAAAATTAAAAAAGAGAAAAATTTTGATTTAATAAAAGTCTCAGGTAAAAAAAAAATCAGTCCTTTAAATTATAAAATACCCTCAGATATAAGTTCTAGTGCTTTTTTTATCGTTTTAACTGCATTGTCAAAAAACTCAAAACTTATAATTAAGAATATAAATATCAATCCTACAAGAACGGGTGTTCTTAAAATTTTAAAGATGATGGGGGTAAAAATTTCATTATTAAATAAAAAAATTTATAAGGGTGAAAAAATAGCAGATATAAGAATTCAAAGTTCAAAAAATTTAAAATCAATTAATTGTCCAGTACAATTAAATAGTTCAGCTATAGATGAATTTCTTCTTATTTTTTTAGTTGCCGCAAAAGCTAAAGGGGTCTCATATTTTAAGAAATTGTCAGAACTAAACAAAAAAGAGAGCCCAAGATTAATTTGGGGGGCAAAAATTTTAAAATCAATAGGAATTAAAACAATTGTAAAAAAAGATAGTATTAAAATTTATGGTAATCCTGGATTACAATTAAAAAAAAAAATAACTATTAAGAAATTTTTAAAAGATCACAGGGTTTTTATGACAAGTGTGATAGCTGCATTAGTCTTTGGGGGTAAATGGCAAATATTTGATAAAGACTCTATAAACACTTCTTTTCCAAAATTTATAGATAAAATAAAATATTTGGGAGCCAAATTTCAATAATAAGATTGTTTTTAATTAAAAATGAATTTAATAAATTTATTTAATACTCTATAAAAATCTTAGAAAATTGATTAGCACAACGCAAAAGACCTTAAAATATCCTTAATATAAGCCAAATTTAAATTGTTTTTGCTTAAATTCATTGTTGATTAAAAGGTCAAATTTATTTAAAAGATCCAAGTTTTTTTAATAAAACAACTAGATAGAAAAAAAAATTATTAATGGAAATATACAAAAGTCTCTCGGATCCCGCATCTAAAGAATTTGAAAAGCTTCTAAACAGTCAGTTATCAAAAATTAATATTGAGGAAGGTAAAATTATTAAGGGTAAGATTAATAAGATTACTGAAAAATTTGTTTTTTTATTTGTAGAAGGTTTAAAAAGTGAGCCAGTTCTAGATATTAATGAATTAAAAGCCATGGGCTTAACTGAAAAAATAAAAGTTGGTGAAACAATACCTGTACTTTTGGAAAAAATAGAGGACAGAAATGGAGAAGTATTAGTATCAGCAAGCAAAGCTCAAAAGATTGCAGGATGGGATAAATTAGTTGAAGCCTATGAAAAAAATGAACCAATAATGGGAAAAATTACATCAAAATGTAAAGGTGGCTGTATTGTAGAACATATTGAAACAGGTTCTTTAATGTTTTTACCCGGATCACAAATTAGTGACAAACCTTTAAAAGATATTTCACATTTAATGAATGAACCTCAAAAATTTGCTTTGATAAAATTAGACAAAATTAGAGGAAATGCTTGTGTTTCAAGAAGAGAAATAATTTCATCCTTTAAAAAAGAAGATAAAGCAAAAATTGTAGAAAAATATAAAGTTGGAGATATAATAAAGGGTGCTGAGGTTAAAGGTTACAGTAACTTTGGATGTTTTTTTAATGTTAATGGTGAATTAGATGTTTTAGTACATCTACAAGAAATTTCTTATTCAAGAGTAAATCATCCTGATGAGGTTTTTAATATAGGTGAGAAACATGACCTTAAAGTTATTTCAGTTGATAAAGAAAAACTTCAAGTAGGTTGCTCTGTTAAACAATTATCTCCTGATCCATTTGAACATATAGAAAATTATGAATTAAATAAAGTTTACAAAGTTAAAGTTGTAAAAATTATGGACTTTGGAGCTTTCTGTGAGTTAGAACCTGGTCTTACTACTTTACTTCACTCAAGTGAATTGAGCTGGACTAAAAAAAATGTTTCAGCAAAAAAGATGTTTAAAGTAGGTGATGAAATAAATTGTGTGATAACAGAAATAGATAAAGAAAAAAGAAGAGTAGCTATTTCCCATAG
>MDSZ01245127.1_pt1 | contig 15729 bp, 14 predicted proteins | sample 811201 | NCBI WGS metagenome assembly MDSZ01 (sample SAMN05326647, study PRJNA326480) | marine metagenome | isolation source: seawater | place: Indian Ocean: North | collected 2010
ATTAGCATCAACATCTAAATCAGCAGGAACCTCTGATGAAATAAAATCAACAGCATTTTTTAGCAACATATGCTCTCTATATGACCTCCATTGAGAAGTATCTATGTCATCGCAACTCATATCTGGATATGGGGGCTCATCACCCCATTGAGGGCACTCAAAATATCCTTCAGGGTTTGATACAGGGTGATACAATTGATAATATGAACGAGGATAAGCATCTTGATACGATAGATTCTCTTCTAAATCACATTCAGGATAATGAGTTGTAAGAACCTCTAACTGATTATTGCTTACCTCTGAAAAATAATGTTTTAAAGAAGGTCCTTCTATTTGATTAAATCGCCAATCGTAAGAAGAGCGAGGCAATGAAAATTCTGCTTCATCCTGAAATCTAATAAAAATATTAATATTATTAACAATTCCAGATGTAGGAGCGTCTCTTCTTTCTCTTCCTTCTTTAAATTTATTTCGTTTAAATAAATATTCCTCCCTATCTATCTGAATATTAGATTCTACTGTAGGTATGGAAAAATCAGCTCCAACTATAATTTCAGATGGAATAATTTTATTTTGAATTTTATCTGCATAATAATAATAGCCATCAGGCCCTTGTATAATAGTATAATTGTCAGAATTATGAAGCCTAGCATAAAACTCGTCTCCACTAATGAAGCACTCAAAACTATCACCATTAGGCTGCTGTAATGTGATAGGTATATTCTGAATGTAAGCAGAATAGCTGAAATTCATAAAAATCAAGAATAATAATATAATTTTAATCTTCATTTAACATATTGCTTAAACCCGCTTGTTTCTCTATCATATAATATGCTATCTTTCAAATAGACAATATACGCATCTGTGTCATTTAATTGCTCTACCAGTTCAATTCCTTTTTCTATATCTAAAAGCATTAATATTGTAGCTAACGCATCAGCATCTATACATTTATCAGCAATTACCGTTGCGCTCGACACAACCCCCTCTCTCATATCTAAAGGATATCCTGTTTTAGGGTCTATAATATGAGTTTTGATTGACCCAGTATCTAAATATTCTATATAATTAGCATAATTACCTGATGTTGCAATAGATTTATTTAAAAGGTCAACCTTATTCATACTCCCATTCATAAGAGGATTTTGTATACCTATAGACCAAGCACGCGAATTAGATGAAGTTCTTATTTCTCCTCCAATTTCAACAAAATGGTTGGTAAACCCCATATTAATTAAATACTCAGATATAACATCTACCGCATACCCTTTCGCAATAGCACTAAAGTCTATACTAACTCCATCTTTTCTTTTAGATAAATAATATTTTTCAAGATATGAATCTTGCTTATTTACTAAAAAGATTTTATCCATACCAATTAGATCTAAAGCCTCTTTAACCTGAAGTTTAGTTGGCTCATCTAGTATTCTATGGCCTTTAAAGCCCCATAAATCATATAATGGGCCAATTGTAGGATCAAACTTTTTTTCTGATAAATTGTAATAATAATTTGATTTTTTAAAAACATTATAAAAATGCTCTGAAATACTTGACACTTTATTTTTTTCAATCTTATTAAATAGAGATATTTCGCTATTATCTATATACGTTGACATACTATTATTTATAACATTCAGTATTGAGTCAACACCATTTTTAATTAGCTCTGGATTATTAATATTTGCATTTCTAATAGAGATACTATAGGTAGTCCCCATAGTATTGCCATTAATATTAAACTGAGGAATTCTTGAAGATATAGAGTCTAGTGATAAAAAATAAAAAAATAAACCTATTAGAGAGAAAGTTGCTATAAAAAGGAAAATTCTTGATTTTTTCTCTTGTATGAGTCTATCCACCAAAATCGTCAAAATCAATCATTTCTTTTTCAACACCGATATCATCTAACATTTTTTGAACAGCAGCATTCATCATAGGAGGTCCGCACATATAATATTCTATTTCTGTAGGATCCTCATGTTCTTTTAAATAATTATCATGAACCACCTGGTGAATAAAACCTGTAAAACCTTCCCAATTATCTTCTGGCAAAGGATCTGATAGAGCTACATGATATGTGAAATTTGGAAATTCTTCTTGAATTTTCTTGAATTGGTCATCATAAAACATTTCTCTCTTCGATCTCGCACCATACCAATAAGAAACTTTTCGACCTGTTTTTAGAGTATGAAAAAGATGAAAAATATGAGATCTCATAGGAGCCATCCCTGCTCCTCCTCCGACATAAACCATTTCTCTATCTGTATCTTTAATGAAAAATTCTCCATATGCACCAGAAATTGTAACCTTATCTCCTTCTTTCAAATTATATATATAAGATGATGCAACCCCAGGAGGAGCATCCCATTTATTTGGAGGAGGATGAGCTATCCTAACATTAAGCATTACCATATTTCCTTCAGCGGGATGGTTTGCCATTGAGTATGCTCTAAACACGCCTTCTTCAGTATTTTCAGCTACTAAATCCCACATTTTAAATTTATCCCAATCTCCTCTATATTCATCTTCAATATCAAATTCTGAATAGGAACATTTATATTTAGGAATATCAATTTGGATATATCCACCAGATTGAAAATCTATTATTTCATCTTTAGGCAATTCAAGAACTAATTCTTTAATAAACGTAGCGACACTGCGATTAGACTTAACAGTGCATTCCCATTTTTTAACTTCTAATACCTCACTAGGTAAAACTATTTTCATGTTCTCGCGAATTTTAACCTGACAAGAAAGTCTCCAATCATCTTTTGCTTCACTTCTTGAAATATGGCTTGATTCCGTAGGTAGTAAATCTCCCCCACCTTCACGCACCTGACATTTACAAACACCACATGTACCACCGCCTCCACAAGCTGATGGAACAAATATATTTTGATTTGCAAGTGATGATAAAAGCGTACCTCCAGGCTTTACCTTAAAACTCTTATTTTTATCATCATTAATATCGATCTGAACATCTTCTTGAGAAATAAGCTTTTTTTCTGCTATAAATAGCATTGTCACAAGAACATACGCAATAAACATAAATACAGCCACTCCTGAAAATATAACCATTAAATCCATTATAATTTTATCCCTGAGAATGATAGATAAGCCATTGATATTAACCCTGTTAGTATCATTGTAATACCCAACCCTTTTAATCCATTTGGAATATTAGAGTATTGGATTTTATAACGAATTGCCGCCATTGATAGAATAGCCAAAGCAAATCCCACGCCTGAACTTGCTCCAAAAACAATAGACTCAGCAAAATTATACTCTCTTTCAGCCATAAAAAGTGAAGCCCCTAAAATAGAGCAATTAACTGCTATCAAAGGCAGAAAAACTCCAAGATTTGCATACAGTGTTGGACTAAACCTCTCTATTGTCATTTCTACAAGCTGAACCATAGCAGCAATAGTTGCAATATAAGATATAAATGCTAAAAAGGTTAAATCAACCGTCATAGCTGAATCTCCAAGAACCCACACTAGAGCTCCTTCATCAAGCAAATAATTCTTAATAACCCAATTAATAGGGGTGCACAAACCATTTACAAATATAACAGCTAATCCCAAACCTATAGAAGGCTCTATCTTTTTTGAAATTGCAAGATAAGAGCACATACCAAGAAAAAATGAAAGAAGTATATTCTCTACAAAAATTGATTTGACCGCTAAACTTAAATAATGTTCCATTTATTTATTCCTCAACATATTTTGTATAAGTACGTTGAACCCAAATAATTAAACCTAAAATAATAAATGCTCCTGGAGCGAGCACCATTAAACCATTACCCACATAAGACTCTGGCATAATTGCAAAGCCTAGCAAAGAACCACTTCCTAAAAGCTCTCTAAATAAGGATACTAATATAAGTATTGATCCGTACCCTACTCCATTGCCCAAGCCATCAAGAAAAGAATCCTTTACGTTATTCTGCATTGCAAATGCATCAGCTCTTCCCATAACTATACAATTTGTAATAATTAAACCTACAAAAACAGATAACTGTTTGCTCATATCATACGCAAACGCTTTTAAAAACATATCAACAAGAATCACTAAAGAGGCTATAACCGTAAGCTGAACAATAATACGAATTCTATGAGGAATAGCCTTTCTCATAAAAGATATAATAACATTAGAACAAGTAATAACTAGAGTTAATGCAATAGCCATAACAATTGCAGTTTCAAGCAATACAGTAACAGCTAAAGCAGAACAAACACCTAAAACTTGCTTCGTAATAGGATTTTCATTAATAATAGGATCTTTAAAAATATTTGACATATTTATTTTTTGACTCCTTTACATTGCGTACTATCTGATTCGCATAATAAAATATCTTTATATTTATTTAAATCTCTTTTTATAAAATAATTTAATCCATCGCTAGTAATTGTAGCGCCTGACATATATTGCAATTCAAAATTATTATCTTTACTAGGAGCTTTAACCATCTCTGCCACTCTAATCTCTTCTCCAAACAAATCAATTGATTTATCAACATATCTTTTCTTGACTTCTGGCTTATCAATTTCCCCACCCAATCCTGGTGTTTCTGTATGAGAATAAAAAGATATACCTTTTATCTTACTAAGATCTTTTGAAACATATAAAAAACCTTTTAATGTAGACCAAAGACCTTTTCCTGATACAGGAATTATATAGCCATTATCACCCTTTACCCTAAATAAAGGTAGATACTTTACCTCTGGAGCACTTTTAAAGAAAAAATACATACTACCATCTGATTTATTCTCTTTCCATTCTAGTTTAGAAAAATCTAAGTCCTCAGAAACTAATGAACCATCTTCATAATAAAGAACTTGTTCTATTGCCTTATCATATTCTTTTTCAATATTGCTAGGAACAGATAACTTATCTTCATAAGATTTATAGTCTTCAAGATATCTACACAGCAAAACATTTTTCATAATATCAAGCTTCTTATTAGAATCAACTCTCTCACTAGTACTTTCGCTAACAAAAGATAGTATAAGAGAAGCAATAAGCGCTATAATTCCTATAAAAACAAAAGGATTAGATATAATGCTTGCCTTATTATTGGTTGACACTTCTAAGCTCCCTTCTCTTTATGTTTGCTTTAACCACATAATAGTCAATTAATGGAGCAAATGCATTGGCAAATAAAATTGCTAGCATCATTCCTTCAGGATAAGCTGGATTAAGAACTCGTATTATTATAGCCATTAAACCAATTAGAAAACCATAATAGAGTCTCCCTTTATCTGTTTGAGCGCTTGAAACAGGATCTGTAGCCATGAAGACCATTCCAAATGCAAATCCTCCCATTACAAAATGCCAGTGAGGGCCTATAAATAACATAGTATTAGATTGAAATAATAATGGCCCTACTATATAATTTAATATAAGAGTCGTAAACAACATTCCTCCAAGCACTCCAAGCATTGTTCTCCAACTTCCAATTCCAGTTACAATAAGAAACAGAGCTCCAATCAAAATACATAATGTCGATGTCTCTCCAATTGAACCTGGAATAAACCCTAAAAACATATCAAACCAAGAATATGTATACTCTAATTTATTTGATACTTCTTCTACAGGTATACCATTTGCAATCTGACCTAATGGAGTTGCTTGCGTAATAATATCTGAATTAGATGCTCCATTTTGTGCAACCCATGCTTTATCGCCTGACATATACTGAGGATAAGAAAAGAATAAGAAAGCTCTTGCAACAAGGGCGGGATTAAAAATATTAAACCCAGTCCCACCAAATATTTCTTTCCCTATAACTATACCAAAAGCTGTTGCAAAACCAACCATCCATAAGGGGATATCAGGAGGAAGACATAATGGAATTAGCATACCAGTCACAAGAAAACCTTCATTTATTTCATGCTTTCTGATAACTGCAAAAATCGCCTCACATATACCTCCTACAGTATATGTAACAATATATATAGGAATAACAGTTAGAGCACCTATCCATAGATTGCTTAAAAAATCAATACTTTGCCCTGAAAGTAAATTGTGCTGATAGCCAGTATTATAAATACCAAATAAAAGACATGGAAGGAGTGCTATAACAACAAAAATCATAGATCTTTTAAGATCTATATAGTCACGCACATGAGGAGCGCTTTTAGTTTTGCGTCCTGGTACAAACAAGAAAGTATCTATAGCATCATAAAGAGGATATAACTTTTCAAACTTCCCACCTTTTTCAAAATGCTTTTCTACTTTGTCAAGCTGAGAACGCAAAAAACTCATTTCAGGAAACGTAGGTTTTTTCATATTACTTATTTTTTCTAATATTTTCTTCAACCTTCAACCTCTGCCAATAGTAAACCTTGATTAACGATTTCAGATACTTCAATTTTAGATTGACATGCAAAAGCACATAAAGCAAAATCCTCTGGGTCACATTCATAAATACCCAGTTTTTCCATTTCCTCTATATCTAGAGCTAAAATACTCTTAATTAAGAAGTCTGGAAAAATATCCATAGGCAAATACCTTTCCCATCTACCAAAAGGAATAATAGCTCTAAGACTACCATTTAATCCTGTTTTTAAATTCATATGAGACTTATCCATGGCTGATGATAAAAATGTATTTGATAAAGAGTATTTATTAAGTCCAGGAAGGGCCCAACCAACGAAATCTCTTTTTTGAATTTCCTCTATAACAGATATTGTCTCATCGAAAGATTTAAATGAATCTTCTGAATCTGCAATTGTCCCAGATAAAACATCTCCTGATATTAATCGAAATTGATTAGGATCTACATCTCCTACAATATCTTTAAGAAGCATTCCCCTCTTAACTTTGTAGTATGCAGGATTAGAAACTCCAGAACCCCCACATGATATAATTTTATCTAAACATAGTACTCCATCTGTATATGTTTTTGATATAGAAACTAAATCCTGAGGTGACAGATACCATACGCAATCTTCTTTGCCTGAAATAGGAGCTATATGGTGTATCTGTATACCCACATTACCTGCAGGATGAGGACCTGAAAAATAATTAACATTAACATCTCCCAAATCTATACCATCAAAAAAAGAAGAACCTTTCTTAAGAGACAAATAAACTTTTCCATCTGTAAGAGCTTGAATAATTTTAAGCCCATTAAGAATATCATTTTTAGAATCTGACAAAGCAAATTCAAGGTCAAGACTAAATGGAGAAGTGTTAATCATTGAAATAAATATCGCTCTTGGCTTAGAGCTGGGGTCAGGTACTTTAGAAAAAGGTCTTTGTCTTAGAAAAGACCACATACCAGTATCTAATAAAAATTGACGAACTTTTTCATAGTTAATATCTTCAATGCTATTTTTATCTAATTGTTTATCTGTATTATCGGTTTTTTTTATCAAAACTTTTTCAACAACTCTTCTCTCGCCAAATACTATCTTTTCAACAATTCCAGTAACAGGAGAGACAACCTTAACAGACTCTTTTGTTTTATCAAAAAAAACAGGGTCTCCAATTTGAACCGATTGCCCCTCTTTAACCAGGAGTTTAGGTTTCATCCCTTTGTATTCTACTGGATGAACACAGCGAAATTCACCCCCATCGACATTAATAATTTTCTTTAAAGGATTGCCCGCTAACTTTAAATCATGTCCTTTGGATATATGGAAAGTGCTCATTTCCCTAAAAGCTCCATCCGTCTATTTTTAACTCTTTTCTCAGCTGAGTGAAAGCGTTCTTTTTCAATCTCTGTCTCCGGCACTATTTTATCTACCTTTTTCGGTTTTCCATTAGAATCTAAAGCAACAAATGTTAAGTGAGCTGAGGCTGTATGATTTATTGAGCCTGTCATTGTATTCTCAGACTCAACACGAACCCCAATTTCCATTGAAGTGTTGCTCACATAATTTACGGAAGATTTTAGTATCAATATATCACCTTTTTTTGCAGGCGCTAAAAAATTTAAATGATCAATACTTGCAGTAACAACCGCTGACCTGGCATGTTTATATGCTGACATAGCTGCACAGATATCTATAAAATGCATAACTCTCCCTCCTAAAACATTACCTAAAATATTAGTGTCATTTGGTAGAATTAATTCATGCATTACAACTTTAGAGTCAGATACTTTTTTCATATTATAAACCTATTTTTTTTATTAGCTCAACTAAAGGATTCCAATAAAAGTAAAAAACAAGAGTTTGGATAGATAGAACTACAACGATAAAGTTTAAATCAAAACCAGATTTCATCTCAATATCATTATTAGGTTCATTCAAATACATATGCTTTAAAAGTTTAAAATAGTAATAAAGAGAAACAACTGCATTAATTGCACCAATAATAGCCAGCCAATAAAAACTTTTTGATGAAATTAAGTCTGAAAATATATAAAACTTAGCAATAAAGCCTGAAGTTGGTGGAAGGCCTGTTAAAGCAACCATGTTAAGTGCCATCATTGCTGCGAGGATAGAATTCTTATAACCAAAGCCATCCCAGTCACTAAATTCTTTAAAACCATATTTTTCCTCTGCAAAGACAACAATAAAAAAAGCTCCCAAATTCATAAAGGTATATATAAAAATGTACAATAATATAGACGCTAAATCATCCATAACACACAAAGACATCATAATAAAACCAATATGAGAAATACTAGAATATGCTAGCATTCGCTTGATATTTTTTTGTTTTATAGCTAAGAAATTTCCAACCGTCATTGTGACAGCAGATAAAAGAGCTATTATCATGCTCCAGTTAAATGAATTAGATAGCTCGATGTCAAAAGAAAAAGCGCTATGCATAAACCGTATAATCAGTGCAATACCCGCTACTTTAGGGGCAACAGAAAAGAATGCAGTTATAGGAGTAGGAGAGCCCTCATAAACATCTGGAGTCCAATAATGAAATGGCACCATTGAAATTTTATAGCCTATACCTACTAATACAAAAATAAAAGATACGTACATCGCAGGAGAAGACATTGCTTCACCGATAATATTAAGAGATTCTAAATTTGCAGTGCCTGTCAAGCCATATAGCCAGCTAAAGCCAAAAAGCATCACACCTGACGCAAAAGATCCATAAATAATATACTTTAATGAAGCCTCATTAGATAGGGAGTCTTTTTTATTCATTCCTGCCAGTATATATGAGGGAATACCTATCAACTCCATAGATAGGTATATCATAATAAAATTAGTTGAAGAACTAAGGAGCATCATTCCTAAGCACATCGATAATATTAAAACATAATATTCAGACTGATATTCTTTATCTATTTCTGAATTGTATCTAGATATAATTAAAACTGCGATTGTTGTAAATAGTATAATTATTTTAAAAAAGTCAGAAAAAGCTCCAACTTTTAACATGTTTTGAAAAATTGCAATGCTTGCCAAATCATATTGCAAAGATAAAGCAAATGAATTGATAACATAGGTTATAGATAAAGACAGTCCTAGTAAGGATAAATACTTTACATACCATCTAGTCCTAGGTATCAAATCAAAAATAATAGCCAGCACAACTGTAATAACAATCAATAATTCTGGAAAGAATAGAATTAAACTATTAATTAAATCTTGTGGCATCTATAAAGCAAATCCTATAATAGTTGACATTGTACTTGATATTATATCAATCAATGGCTGAGGGTAAACTCCAAATAATATTGTTAAAAATGTTAATGGGAGGAGTATTGCTATCTCTCTTATACCAATATCTTTCAAATTAATATAATTATTATTTACAGGTCCCATGAACATTCTTTGATAAGCGCGTAAAAAGTAAATCGCATTAAACAATATTCCAAGAGTACCAATAGCTGTAATTAACCTCAATTTATCTACACTAAAACCTCCAATAAAACACATTGCCTCACTAATAAAACCAGATAAAGCTGGAAGTCCTAAACCTGCAAAAAATGCAAGTGCAATAAAACCTGAATATACAGGCATTATAGAGGCAAGCCCTCCAAAACCATTTTTTCCAGCTAATTCAGAATCTTTATAATCAGAAGGAAAAACAATCCATCTATGATGCGCTCTATCATAAAGATAGCCTACTAAAAAGAATAGCATGGCAGTAATTGTACCATGATTAAACATTTGCATAACAGCTCCATTCATTCCAGCAATTCTACCAGCTTCACTGTCTCCAATTATTGCAGCCATACCTAGCATACAGTAACCCATATGACTAATAGATGAATAAGCTACCATCTTTTTCAAATCTATTTGAGCTATTGCATTTAATGCACCCCAGATAATATTAATGACAGCAAGTATTGCAATCATTACTGCAAACCCATTTAAGGCTAACTGCTCTGGAAGCAAAGGATAGCTTATTCTCAAGAATCCATAAGTACCCATTTTTAATAATACCCCAGCCAATATAACAGAAATAGATGTAGGCGCTTCAACGTGAGCAAGCGGCAGCCATGTGTGAAAAGGGAAAATTGGAACTTTAATTGCAAAACCTATAAATAGACATAACCAAATTACCATTTTAACACTATATCCCCAAAGAAGTGCACCATCAGGTATTGCCTCTAATTTAATCAATGAAATAAGATTAAAAGTCTGTTGCCCATCTGGTAAGTAATTATAAATAGTAATCATTCCAAGCAAAAGAAAAACAGAGCCAAATAATGTGTATAAAAAGAATTTAATTGCCGCATACTTTCTTTGAGGCCCTCCCCACATTCCAATTAAAAAATACATTGGAAGCAGCATCACTTCCCAGAATATATAAAAAAGAAAGAAATCTAAGGCCATAAAGACGCCCATCATTCCTGCGTCTAATAATAAAAACAAACTAAAATAACCTAATGGTCTCTTTGATTCGCCCCAGCTATATACAATGCACAAAAATGATAATAAAGCAGTTAAAAGAATCATCGGCATACTCAAGCCATCAACACCAATATAATAACTAATATTAAAATGTTCAATCCAAGTATAGCTATTATATGGACTATTTATGCTATTTAATTGAACAGAGGGATCAAATAAGAAATAATAAAAGTAACCTGCTAACAATAATTGCAAACCTGTTATCAGCAAAGCAACCCATCTATATTTCAAGGATGCGCTTTCTTTGCCAAAAATCATTGGCAAAAACAGCATCATAATTGCTCCTATTACCGGTAAATAAATTAGCAGATTTAAAATTAACTCCATAAATAACTCCGTTTAAAATTGTTGAATAATCATAATTAGAATAATAATACCAATAATAGCTGCAAGCAGATAATTTTGAATAACGCCCGATTGAAGCTTTTTTAATTTTTGACCTGAATAGTTTGTAAGCCTTGCAAAACCATCTACGATATACTGATCAAGTATTGTATAGTCCGCTTTCCCAGAAATCTTTGATATCTTTAATGTAAAACGACCAAAGAAATTAATAATTTTCTTATCATAAATCTCCCAATCAAAATAAGAGAATCGATTTGTCATTTTTTTAAATGGATTGTAAAAATAATGAATATAATCTCGATCAAAATAAAATTTATTCAATGAAAGATGATATAATTTCATTTTATGCATTCTATTGTAGATTCTATTCAATAGTCCTTGATTGCGTATATACAGATAATAAGCCATTAATATACCTGAAAAGCCAAGTATTACAGATACAATACTCACCATTGTGTGATTTTTTTTCATCTCATAATGCAAGTCATGATACAAATGAATACTTTCTTGATGATAATTCTCATTTTCATATACTGATATGCTGTGAAAAACCCACCCTTCTGGATTAAAAGGATTTAAATTAAATATAAAGGAAAAACTAAGAACAGACAGTATAATAAGTGGAATACGCATAAATGAATCTGATTCATGAAGGTGTGAGTGTACCTCTTTATTTGCAGGCTTTAACCAAAATGTCATAAAAATCATACGAAACATATATAGCGCTGTTATTAAAGCTGCTATAAATGCTATTATAGGAAAAATAATTGACATACCGCCTTTTAATGAATAGAAGGAAAGAGCAGAATTTATAATTTCATCTTTTGATAAGAATCCTGAGAAGAAAGGAACGCCACATATTGATAAAGTGGAAATAAGCATGGCTATATATGTGATTGGCATTTTACTTTTAAGCCCACCCATATTTCTCATATCTTGAGGGTCCATATCTTGTTCCTTAGAATGCTCTATAGCATGATGCATTCCATGAATAACTGATCCACTACCAAGAAAAAGGCATGCCTTAAACATTGCATGAGTAATCAAATGATACATTGCTGCGACATAGTTCCCTACACCAACAGCTAATACCATATACCCTAATTGACTAACCGTTGAATAAGCCAATACTTTTTTTATATCATTTTGCGTTAATGCTATAAGCCCTGCAACAAGAGCAGTAACAGATCCTATAATCGCAATAAATGTCAATGCTTCAGTTGTCATAATAGGAAAAATCCTAACTAGCATATAAACTCCCGCAGCCACCATTGTTGCAGCATGAATCAATGCGCTAACTGGAGTAGGTCCCTCCATTGCATCTGGAAGCCAAACCTGCAATGGCACTTGTGCAGATTTTCCTATTGCTCCAAAAAATAGAAGTATACCCGCAACTGTTAATAAATTATAATTCATATTAATTGCATTATTATGAAGCTCTATTAAATTAAAAGTATTTCCGGCATAAAGAAATAATGTCATCATTCCTAAAAACATGCCAATATCTCCAATTCGATTAAGCAAAAATGCTTTTTTAGAAGCATAAGCTGCAGACATTTTTTCAAACCAAAAACCAATCAACAAATACGAACTTAATCCAACTAACTCCCAAAATATAAAAATCATAAATAAATTATCTGCAATGACAATCCCATACATCGAAAAAGTAAATAGCCCTAAGTATGCAAAATACCTAGAATATCTCAAATCTCCCTTCATATAAGATGTTGAATACAAATGAACTAGAAAAGAAACTAGAGAGACAACAAAAATCATAATAATTGCAGCATCATTTATCCAAACTCCCAATGGAACTTGAAAATCATATATATCTATCCAAGAAACTTGTGCTAAATAATCTCCATTTCCAAAAGTTTGAAAGAAAAGAGAAATACTTAGAGTTAAAGATACCAATATTGATATTAATGGAACCTTATGACAATCTTTTTTTGCAAAAAATATTTGATACAAAAAAGATGCTAAAGGAAGAAAAAGAATTAATAATATAGCTGTTATCTCTTTCATTTTAACCCTTTAACTGATTAGCCTCATCAATATTAACAGTTCCAATCATTTTAAATAAATTAATAACAATTGCAAGCGCAACTGCTGCTTCAGCTGCAGCCAAAACAATCACAAATATAGATATTACCTGCCCCTCTAAAACAGAACTTCCATTAAAATGATTAAACGCAATGAAGTTCAAATTGCATGAATTTAGAATTAATTCTATTCCCATAAGAATTGCAACTGCATTTCTTCTTGTCAAAATAGCATATACGCCCAAAGAAAAAAGCAAAGAAGATATAATCAAATAAGTTTCTATATTATGCATTTTTTTTCCTTGCTAAAGTAGCTGCGCCTATTAAAGCTGCTAATAACAATACTGAAACAATTTCAAAAGGAAGGAGGTATTCCTTCATCAACAATCTCCCAATATCTCTAACAGTCTCCTCTAGAGGCTCACCTCCATTATTGGTCCATTTAGTATTTATTATGACAAATACTTGAGCGATAAAGAATACAATTGTAACGCTTGCAGCTACAATTTGATTTTGACTAGCATTTGCGATGCTTGGCTTATCCATTTTATTTGTTAACATTACTCCAAAAATAATCAACACAAGAATGCCTCCAACATAAATCATAACCTGCGCCCCTGCAACAAAATCTGCATATAAAAGAATATATAGACCCGCAATACCAAATAATGTAAAAAATAAAGCAACCGCAGATCTTACTAAGTTTTTTGACGTAACAACATATACCGCTGAAGCAATTGTGACACCTCCTAAAAGAGTTATAATAAAATCTATCATTTTAATACCCCTTTAAGCACTTCTTTTGCATTGTTGTCTAATTTTTCATTTTTTTCTAGTTCTAGAGTAATCTCCTTAACAACTTCATCTGTCTTTTTAGACAACTTCTTATTTGCTATATAAACTTTTTTTGCAAGACCTCTTGCCGTTTTATCCTCTATGCGATTTAATAGCTTCATGTCAAACAAATCAGGCTTTTCTTCATTAGTAACTGAATTGCCACCTGATAACATTTCTTCTATAATAGAGGATACTTCAGCTGACATTATCTTTTTATCCTCTAATGTAGATTTTATTTCTTCTGCAATAAGAGATATATCTTGATCTTTTTTTGTTCCTGATAAGTATATTTTTTTACACAAACCTCTAGCCATTTTATCCTCTATAGAATTAAAAGATTTAATTGAAAAACTGCTAACTACAGGGGTACCTGAGCTTTGAGATTTTGCCTTTGAAGTATTCTTAATTTCTTCCAACTGAGTCTTTAAAGCATCATCAAGCTTCCCTTTATCCGCTAAATCTTTCTCAATTGCCCCCACTATAAAATCTATATCCTGACTTTCCTTTAATGCACCTAAAAAAGCTTTCTTTGCAAGCGCTCTTGCCATTTTATCTTCTATAATATTTAAAGATTTAATGTCCGGCTTCGCAGAAACAGCAGAAGGCTGAGGACTTAATGAGGATGTTTTTTTCGAAACAGGTTTTTCTTCAATAATCTCCCCTTCAAGTTTTAAGCCTTTTTCAAGATTCTTTACTTTTTCATTTCTTTTATCTAAATAATCTTTACCACCCACATCTATAATATCTTGATCTGTTGAATTTGCAAATTCAAATATCAAGCCTTTTCGCTCAAATTGGCTAAATTCATAATCAATAGGATGTTTGTCCTCATTTGGACCTCCAACCATATAAATACACTCTTCAGGGCATGGATAAACACACAAATTACAATACATACATTCAGACATATCAATTGTAAAACGAGGGACAATCATCTTTTTCTGAGTCCCAAAGGATGTTTGCCCACAATCATAATCACTGTCTTTTGAAGGTTTAATTGTATCTATTTTTATACAATCAACAGGACAGGCTCTCTCACATTGCAAGCAACCAATACAATCATCAATATCAACGTGTAGTCTAGATCTTATAACATTATATTCTTTATGCTCAAAACCAATATCTTTTTCAGGCAATGGCCACTTCTCATGAGGATACTGCATTGTTGCAACCAACTCTTTCTTTTTGCGCATATGCTGAATCGTTAAGCTCATACCGCCAACCAGAGCTTTAATTCCATTAAAAATATTAACAAAATATTGAGCCATTAAAAAATCATCTCCCAAATTGCAACCAATAATAAGTTTGCCAATGAAAATGGAACAAAAACTTTCCAGCTAAGATACATAAGCTGATCAACTCTTAGCCTAGGAAAAGTCCACCTAAACCACATCATAAGAAATATTAAAAATATAGCTTTTATAAAAACCCAAAAAACACCCCATATAGGCCCATCGAAGATAAGCCATTGTTCAGGCAATAGATTAAACATAGTAAATGGAGAGAGCCAGCCTCCCAAAAATATAATTGCTGCCACAATGCTTACAATGAGCATATTGGCGTACTCGCTTAAGAAAAACAAAGACCACCTAAATCCAGAGTATTCTGTCATCCATCCAGCTACAAGCTCTGATTCTGCCTCAGGTATATCAAAAGGAGCTCTATTA
>MDSZ01217368.1_pt1 | contig 15726 bp, 12 predicted proteins | sample 811201 | NCBI WGS metagenome assembly MDSZ01 (sample SAMN05326647, study PRJNA326480) | marine metagenome | isolation source: seawater | place: Indian Ocean: North | collected 2010
GTTTGGCGTTATTGCCATAATTTTAATCTTATTCTTGTTTTTAGTATTTATATATTCAGTTTTTAAAAAAGTTTATTTAGAAAATGATGAAAAGATAAAATTAATTTTAATAGGATCTATAAGTCTAATTTTAATGCAAACAATGATACATATTGGAGTAAATATAAGATTATTTCCAACAACAGGAATGACGTTACCTTTTATAAGTTATGGAGGATCCTCAATAATCAGTATCTCAATATTATCTGGAGTAATTTTGAATTTAACTAAACGAAAAGTAAATTTAAATGAGTAAAAATTATGTAATTTCTACTGGAGGTTCGGGTGGACATGTTATTCCCGCTACAATACTTCATGAACATTTAACAAAGGAAGCGAATGTAATTATTTTAAGTGATAAGAGAGGTGTTAAGTATTTAGAAAAAAATTATAAGTATCAAATTATCAATACTCCAAAATTAAATAATATTTTATTACTACCATTTAATTTAGTTATTATTTTTATACTTACTATAAAGTCTTTTATTTTGCTTAAAAATGAAAAAATTGAAAAATTATTTTCTACTGGTGGCTATATGTCTTTACCAGTAATATTAGCTGCAAGACTATTAAAATTAAAGATTTACTTAATAGAACCAAACAAAGTTCTAGGTAGAGCTAATAATTTTTTTTTAGATTCATGTCAAAAAATTTTTTGTTATTCAGAAAAGATAAAAAATTTCCCTTTGAAATATGAAAATAAAATGGAAATTATAAATCCTTTAGTTAGAGAAAAAATTTATAAAATTAATCGAACACGTCCTCATAATGACAAATTTAATATATTAGTTGTAGGTGGCAGCCAAGGCGCTAGTATTTTTGATAATAATTTAAAACAAACTTTCGTTAATATTTCAAAAAAATTTCCAATAAAAATCATTCATCAGACAAGTGATAGAAATATTTCAGATTTAAAATATTACTACCAAAAAAATGATATAGAGAGTTTTATTTTTTCTTATAATCCAAATTTTGAGGAAATATTAATGAAAACTAATCTTTGTATAACCAGAGGTGGAGCTTCTACATTAGCTGAATTATCAGTTTTAAATATACCTTTTATAACAGTTCCTTTGCCAACATCAAAAGACAATCATCAATTTGAAAATGCAAATTTTTATAAAAAAAAAGATTGTTGTTGGATATTAGATCAACAATTTTTTGACGAAAAAATAGAGAAACTATTAATTAGTATTATTCAAAATAAAACTGATTTTTTAAATAAAAAAGAGAGTTTAAAAAAATTAAATTATCAAAATAGTTGGATTAATGTTAATCAAAAAATATTGAATATTATAAATGAAAATTAAACTAGCAAAAAAAGAAATCATTCATTTTATCGGAATTGGTGGAATAGGAATGAGTGGACTTTCTTTAATCATGAAAGGAAAAGGTTTCAAAGTTCAAGGAAGTGATTTGACTTTAAATAAAAATACTGAGAGATTAAAAAAAGAAAAAATTAAAATTTTTGTTGGACATAAAAAACAAAATATTAAAAATGCCACAATAATTGTTGTTTCTTCAGCTATAAAAACAAATAATCCAGAGATTAAGGAAGCAAGAAGAAAAAAATTACCAATTATCACAAGAGGTAAAATGCTAGCACATATTGTTTCTTTAATGAAAAATATTGTTGTTGTAGGTTCGCATGGAAAAACCACCACTACTTCTTTGGTGGCTTCTATTTTTCAAAAAACTAAATTAGACCCAACAATTATTAATGGTGGAGTAATCAATTCTATTAAGAATACAGCAAAACTCGGAAAAAGTGACTGGTCTGTTTTAGAGGCAGATGAGTCAGACGGAAGTTTTGTTCACATTCCACCGACATATTCGATTATCACTAATATTGATAGAGAACATATGGATTTTTATGAATCGATGGAAGAATTAAAAAATTATTTCATTCAGTTTATTAATAAAGTTCCTTCATTCGGTAAGTCATTTATTTGTTTGGATGATAAAATTAATAATGAAATAATTAGAAAATTAAAAAATCAAAATTTTTACACTTATGGAACAAATATTAAATCAAATTTTCATATAAGAAATATTAATCAAAACAAAGAATTTACTGAATTTGATATATTGGCAAATCTTCCAAACAAGAAAAAAATTATTATAAAAAAAATTAAGATACCGCTTTTAGGTATTCATAATGTAAGAAATTCAGTTGCAGCTGCAGCTGTTGCAATTACTGTTGGTATTTCAGTATCAAGTATAAAAAAAGGTTTGTTGAGTTTCAAAGGAGTTCAAAGAAGATTTAATAAAATCTTTAGTTACAATAATATAGATTTTTATGACGATTATGCTCACCACCCTACAGAAATAAAAGGGGTATTAGATGGTGTAAATAAAGTTTATAAAAAATATGACAAAGTTTGCATTTTTCAACCACACAGGATCACAAGACTTAAAGATTTAAGAAAGGAGTTTTCTTTTGCTTTTAAAAATGCTGATACTGTAGTTTTATGTCCAGTGTACGCTGCAGGAGAAAAAATGAAATTAGGTTTTAATTATCTTAATTTTGCAAAACAAATAATAAAAAATTCAAAAGTTAAATTATTTTTAGTAAATGATAAAAATCAATTGGCAAAATTTTTAATAAAAAATATGTATGGTAAAAAAATCGTAATTGGAATGGGAGCTGGCTCTATTTCAAACTGGATGAGAGAATTACCAAAGCTGATGAAATGAAAATTAGTGAATTAAAAAAGTTATTAGGTGAATTTGAAGATAATCTAAAATTTGAGCAAGATCTCAAAAAAAAAAATTGGTTTAATATTGGTGGAAAAACAAAGGTATTTTATAAAGCAAATGATTTAAAAGAGTTAGTAAAATTTTTAAAAAAAATAGACAATAATGAAAGAATTTTTATTCTTGGAGCAGGTTCAAACACTTTAATTACTGATAACTTATTTGATGGTATAGTAATAAAATTAAGCAAAAATTTTAACAACATTTCACTTCTTAATGAAGATGTTATTATTGCTGGAAGTGCAGTTTTAGATAAATCTTTATCAGAATTTGCAATTGAAAATAATCTAAGTGGATTTGAGTTTTTATCTTGTATACCTGGAACTATTGGTGGGGGAATTAAAATGAATGCAGGATGTTTTGGTAAAGAGTTTAAGGATATTTTGTTATCTGTTCAGGCGATAGACAAATTAGGTAACGTTGTAACTATCCCAAATAAAGATATTAAGTTTGAATATAGGAAAAATGATCTAAATAATGATCTTATTTTTTTAAGTGCTTCATTTAAAGGTATAAAATCAAAATCATCTAAAATAAAAGATGAGACTGAAAAACTAAAGAAAAAAAAGGAAGATGCTCAACCAACAAAGATAAAAACAAGTGGCAGTACATTTAAAAATCCTATTTCACAAACTGAAAAAAAGGTTTGGGAGCTTATTAGAGAGTCAGTTCCTTTAGATAAAACTTTTGGAGATGCGTGCATTTCAAACAAACATTGTAATTTTTTTATAAATAAGGGTAATGCCACTTTTAATGACATGAATAATTTAATCGAATTTGTATCAAAAAAAGTTTTTGAAAAGACTGGGATTAGTTTAGAAAAAGAAATTAAAATATTGGAATAAATGAAAAAAAAAATATTAATAATTTCTGGAGGTATCTCTAAAGAGAGGTTGATAAGCCTTGATACTGGTAAACAAGTAGCTAAAGAACTTAAAAAAAATGGTTATGTTGTAAAAATTGCAGAACCAAATTTTGAATTGAATAAAATTTTAAGATCATTTAAACCAAATACAATTTTTAATGCATTACATGGTCAATTTGGCGAAGATGGATATATTCAAACAATTTTAGAGAGTATAAAAATTCCATACACTCATTCCGGTGTAATTTCATCTGCCATAGCAATGGATAAAGTTTTATCAAAAAAGATTTTTATTAAAAATAGAATTTTAACACCTAAATTTTTTATATTTAGTTTTAACAAAAGTAAAAAAGATTTAATAAGATTAGTAGAAAAAAAGCTTAAATTTCCGGTAGTAATTAAACCAATTAATGAGGGCTCGAGTGTGAATGTTTATATTTGTAATAAAAGTAATATTTTTACAAAATTAGAGGGTTTAAAAATATATAAAAAAATTATTATCGAAGAATTTATTCCTGGTAGAGAAATCCAGGCTGCTATAATTGGTAAAAAAAAATTAGGTGCTATTGAGCTTAAACCAAAAAGAAAATTTTACGATTACCAAGCGAAATATAATCCCAAAGCAAAAACTAAACATATTATACCGATTGATTTGACTAAAAAAAAGTATGCTGACTTGATGAATATTTCTATGAAAGTTCATAAATTAATTGGTTGTAGAGGTGTAACTCGTTCAGACTTTAAATATTATAAAGATAAATTTTATCTTTTAGAAATTAATACACAACCAGGGATGACTAAACTGTCCTTAGTACCAGAGATAGCGGCATATCATGGTATAAGTTTTATTAAACTTATAAAATTAATTTTAAAAGATGCATCAACAAATAAGTAAAAAAATTTTTGTTTATTGTCTTTTCCTTTTTTTACTTGGAAGTATAAATAATTTTAATCTTAAAAATTTCATAAATCCAAAAATTAATAGAATTGATATAATTGGATTAGAGAATGAAAATAAATTTAAATTAATGAAAAATCTAAATTTTATTGAATATGAAAGTCTTTTTTTTCTCAAAAAAGAAAAATTAAGGGAATTAATAAATTCAATAAGCACTGTTGAAAAATTTTATATATATAAAAAATATCCATCTACTTTAGAAATTAGAGTTGATAAGACTCAATATTTAGCAAGAATTAATAAAAATGATAAAAATTATTTCATTGGTTCCAATGGTAAATTAATAGATTTCTCTAATCAGATAAATAATGTTCCATTTATTTTTGGGGCTTTGAATGTTGAAGAATTTTTAAGATTTAAAACAAAAATAGATCAATCAAGATTTAATTATGATGATATAAAAAATCTTTTTTTCTTTCCTTCAGAAAGATGGGATATTGAAACAAAGAAAGGTATTTTAATTAAATTACCAAAAGAAAATGTAATTGGATCTCTTAATTTATCATATAATGTCTTAAATGATAAAAATTTTTTTGACTCAAAAATAATTGACTTAAGAATAAATAATCAGGTGATAATTGATGGCAAATAATGAAATTTTTGAAACATATCTTTATGTCAGCTCAAAAAAAATTTCTATTAATGTTTATAATAAGTCTAGTAAAGATAATGTTTATAACAAAACTTTAAATTTTAATAATTCTGAAAATTATATAAATTTTGAATATTTAGATCTTTTTCTTGAACAAAATATTTTAAAGATCGAAAAATTTTTAAACAATTTTATTAAGAAAATTTATTTGATTGGTGATTTTGATGAATTTTTAAAAGTTCAATTGTCAATAAAAAAAAATAACCATGAAAATTTAATTAATTCAGAAGACCTTACTTATATGTTGACTGATATTAGGGATCAATGCAAAAAAACTATTTTTGATACTAAAATAATTCACATGATAATTGATAGTTATAATATTGATGGTAAAATTTTTAGAAATTTACCTAATCAAATAAGATGTAATAATTTCTCGTTAGATGTAACCTTGATTTGTTTGTCTAACCTTATATTAAAAAATTTTGAAAAATCGCTCAACAAATATCAAATTACTCTAGATAAAATAGTAAGTGCTTCTTATTTAAGGGATTTTTTTATTGGTAAAGACTATGACATCTCAGAAATGGCTATAAGAATAATCCAGGGTTGTAATAATAATGAAATTTTTCTTGTTAAAAAAACCAATAAAAATGTGGGTTTTTTTGAAAAATTTTTTAATTTTTTTAGTTAAGATTGTATTTTCTAGTAACATTTGTTGTTTTTGATTGAATTACTTTCAGTATTAAAAGTTCATAATGTCAGTTTTAAATCAAAAAACTTTAAAATCAGAAATTAAATTTAATGGTGTTGGACTTCATAGTGGAAAAAAAGTTAATTTAAGTGTGATACCAGCAAACCCTAACACAGGGATAATTTTTAAAAGAACTGATTTGAAAAAAGATAATATTATCTTACCAAGTTTTGTAAATGTATGTAATACATCCTTAAATACAACAATTTCAAATGATCAAGGGGTAAAAGTATCTACAATTGAACATTTAATGGGTGCTTTATTTGGGTTGGGTATTGATAATGCGATAGTTGAAATTGATAATGAAGAAGTTCCAATTCTAGATGGATCGGCACAATTTTTTATAGAAAAAATATTATCAGTTGGGTTTGAAATAAGTAACTCCCCAATAAAAATTATAAAAATAAATAAAAAAATAAAATTTAAAGAGGGTGATAGGTTTATAGTTATTGAACCATCAAAATTGAATTTAGAAATAGATTTTGAATTGAAGTACAAAAATTCAATAATTGGTAAGCAAAGAAATAATGTTAAAGTATATGAAGATAATTTAACTGATATCTTTAATTCTAGAACTTTTTGTTTATTCGAAGATATTGAGTCAATCAAAAAAATGGGCTTAGCTAAAGGAGGAACTTTAGAAAATGCGATTGTTGTTAAAGATGATGAAATATTAAATACTGGTGGTTTGAGAAATTCGAGAGAGTTCGTGAATCATAAAATATTGGATTGTATAGGTGATCTTTACACAAGCGGTTATAGAATGATTGCTAAAATAACATGTTCCCAAGGTGGGCACTATTTGACTAATCAAGTATTAAGAAAAGTATTTGAAAATAAAGAAAATTTTTCAATAATTGAAATACAAGAAAGAAATTTACCCCACTCAATAATTAACAGAAGTTTTTTAAGATCAATAGCATAGATTATAAATCTTTATAAATGAGGTTTAAGTATGTATAAACCTTATATGGTAAAATTAAAGTTTATATTTTTTATAATTTTTTTAATTTCATTAAACTCTTGTTCTAAAAAAGAAATAGTTAAATCTGAAATAACAGAAAAAAATTTAGAACTTCAGGTAATTGAAGCTTATGAAGGAGGAATGGAAGCTTTAGAAAAAGGAGATGTATTATTTGCTGCGAGAAAGTTTAATGAAGCTGAAATTTTGTTCCCCCAATCAGAGTGGGCTCCCAAGTCTGCTTTAATGGCAGCTTATGCATACTATGTTCAAGATTATTATGAGGATGCCATCGAGGAACTTAAAAGATTTATTAAAATTTATCCTTTTTCACCTAACTTAGATTATGCATATTATTTATTGGCCGTTTCATATTACGAACAAATTGTTGATGAAAAAAAAGATCTTGGTTCAATAATAAATGCAAAGAAAAACTTTGAAATTATTTTAGAAAGATTTCCAAATACAGAATATGCATTGGATTCACAATTCAAAATTGACCTCATAAACGATATTTTAGCCTCTAAAGAAATGTATGTAGGTAGATATTATTTTGAAAAAAAAAAATGGATACCAGCTATTAATAGGTTCAGAACAATTATAGATGACTATGACACAACAATTTATACAGAAGAAGCATTACATAGGCTCGTAGAAGTATATTATACTATAGGATTAATTGATGAAGCAGAGAAGTATGCAAAATTATTAGGATATAATTATCAATCTTCACAATGGTATGAAAATACCTATAGTTTGTTTGATAAGAAATATCAAATAAGAGAGAGACAAAGTAAAGAAGATAGAGAAAAAAAGAAAAAAGGTTTTTTAAAAAGATTTAAGTCTCTATTTAATTGAGATGGAAAAAAAGAAAATTGAAAAACAATATAATACAAAAATTGAGTTATTAAATAAATATAACCAATATTATTATGATAATAGCAAACCATTAGTATCAGATAACGAATATGATAATCTTAAAAGTGAAATTTTGTTACTTGAAAAAAAATATGAATTTTTAAATAATCAAAATTCTCCATCTAAATTAGTTGGGTTTAAGCCATCTAAAAACTTTAAGAAGCTAGCTCACAAAGTTCCCATGCTTTCATTATCTAATGCTTTCAGTCATGAAGATTTAATAAATTTTGAAAAAAAAATAATAAATTTTTTAGACAAAGATAAAAATTTTAAATTTGAATATAGTGCAGAGCCAAAAATTGATGGTATTTCAGCTTCACTAATTTATAAAGAAGGTAAGTTTATCACAGGTCTCTCTAGAGGAGATGGAAAAGAAGGAGAAGATATAACTAATAATTTAAAAACAATTCAAGATATTCCACAAAATATAAAATTTAAAGATTTTCCTAAAGAGATTGATATTAGAGGTGAAGTTTTTATTAAAAATAGTGACTTTAAATTAATAAAAAGTAAGTTTGCAAATCCAAGAAATGCTGCCTCTGGTTCCTTAAGACAAAAAAATCCAGAAGATACAAAGAAAATACCATTAATGTTTATTGCATATACTTATGGATATGAGAAAGGTATGAATGTTAATACCCAAGGCGATTTTCTGAAAAAATTAAAACAATGGGGTTTTAAAACTAATCATCTGAATAAGATAATTACTGGAACAAAGAATCTAATGGATAATTACAGTAATATTGAAAAAAAGAGAACAGAATTAGATTTTGATATAGATGGAATTGTTTACAAAATAAATGATTTTAAATTACAAAAGAGATTAGGTAATGTAGCAAACGCCCCAAGGTGGGCAATTGCGCATAAATTTTCAGCAAATAGTGGTATTTCAAAAATAGTAAATATAGATATCCAAATTGGAAGAACAGGAGCATTGACACCTGTTGCTAAAATTGAACCAATAAATATTGGGGGAGTTGTTGTATCAAATGCCACACTACACAATGAAGATGAAATTATAAGAAAAGATATTAGAGTTGAAGATATTGTAGTTGTTGAAAGAGCTGGAGATGTAATACCACATATTGTTTCAGTAGATTTAAAAAAAAGAAAAAAAAATTCTAAAATATTTGTATTTCCTGTTAAATGTCCCTCTTGTGGGTCAAAAACTATAAAAGAATTCAACTTAACTACAAAGAAGAAAGATGCCGTAAGGAGATGTACAAGTGAAGGTTATGAATGTCAGAAAGTTGCAATCGAAAAAATAAAACATTTTGTATCAAAAGATGCATTTAATATTGAGGGTTTTGGAAAAAAAATTGTTGAAAATTTCTGGGAGTTAAAATTAATTAGATTTCCACAAGATATTTTCAAACTTGACTATAAAAAAATTGAATTACTAGATGGATGGGGAAGGCAATCAGTGTCAAATTTAAAATATTCTATTGATGAAAGAAAAAATATTTCTCTTGAAAAATTTATATTTTCAATAGGAATAAGACACATTGGTCTCGAAAATGCTAAACTGATTGCTAAAAATTTAAAAACATTTTCAAATTTTTTATCTCTTTCTTCTTTAAAAAAGATTGATGAATTAATTAATATAGACGGGATTGGAGAAACCCAAATAAATTCAATCAAAAATTTTTTTTCAAATAAAACAAATTTACAAGTACTGAATGAATTGAAACATATTTTGAAAATTCAAAATGCAGTTGAAATAAAAGTGGATGGTCTACTTAACAATAAAACATTTTTGTTAACAGGAAAACTTAGTGGCATGAGTAGAGCAGAGGCAAAATCTTTAATAGAGCAGAATTCAGGTTCAATAATAAGCAATGTTTCAAAAAAACTTAATTATTTAGTTATCGGAGAAAAACCCACAAAAAGAAAAGTTGATATTGCAAAAGAATTAGAGGTAAAAATTATTGACCAAAATCAATTACTTAAAATGCTAAATAAAGGTAGCTAACCACTTTCTTTCACTTGCTTTAAGATATTTTGATATTTTTGAATAGACAATTAAATGATATTTAAACAAATAATTTTTTTCATTTGAATTTAGTTGTTTGAAGTCAATCAAATCTTTATCTATTGGAGCCATAGTTAAATTTTCAAAAAGTAATTTTTTTTTTATTTTTTTTATGTATAGCAAGTTTTCTATTCGTATTCCAAATTGACCTTTTTGATAGTAACCTGGTTCATTACTGAGGATCATTCCTTCACGAAGTTTAATTTTGTTATATTTTGATATTGATTGAGGTCCTTCATGAACATTTGAAAAAAAACCAACCCCATGTCCAGTACCATGTTCATAATCTAAATTTGAGTCTTTCAGAAATTTTCTTGCTCTTGTATCAATCTTTTTTCCAGTTGGATTTTTATTTATATTAGATGTAGCTACAGCTATATGACCTTTTAATACCTTCGTAAAAATTGATTTTATTTTTTGTTTTGGATTGTTAAAACATACTGTCCTCGTTACATCTGTAGTCCCATATTTATATTGACCACCTGAATCACAAAGAAAAATTTCATTTTTATTTATTTTCCGGGTATTTTTTTTTGTAGCTCTATAGTGTATAATTGCTCCATTCGGCCCACTACCTGCAATGGTATTAAAGCTAGGATATAGATAATTTTTATTTTGTTTTCTAAAATTTTCCAATTTTTTTTGAACATAGAGTTCATTGAACTTAAATTTTTTTAAATTTTTAATCCAATATAGGAATTTAGTAAGAGCAACACCATCATAAATATGAGCATTAATCATATTTTTGATTTCAAATTTATTCTTAATTGATTTCATTAAATAAATTGGATCTTCTTTTTTTAAAACTTTAAATTTGCTTTTAAATATATCTTCATAAAATACAGAGCAGGTTTTATTATCAATTATAATTTTTTTTTTATTTATTTTTTTAACTAATTTCAAAAATTCATTGGGTCTTACAATTTGTGATTTTTTTAATTTTCCTTCCTTTAAAATTTTTGAAGTATTAGATGTATCAGTAATTAAAAAATAGTTTTTATTTGAGTCTAAAAGTAAATGAGAATTAGGTATCGGGCTATAAGGGTTATCATTACCTCGTATATTTAATAACCAAGCAACATTTTCAGATGCAGAAATAAAAATATAATCACTTTTATTTTTTTTTAAGAAATTAGAAACAGCTTTAATTTTTTCATGATGATCTAGACCAGCAATTTTTTTATCCAATGAAAAAAAAGGCTTACATTTACTTATTTTTTTTTGATGCAGCATATCGATCAAATTAACACTAATTTTTTTTACTTTATTAAATTTATCAAAAAACTTTGATATTTGATTTGATGTGAATAATTTAGGGTCAAAACCAATAGTAATTTTTTTAAATAAATTACAATTTATAATTCTATTTAAATCTACTATTTTAAAATTTTCTCCAGATTCTATTTGAGCTTGAAGTGTATATCTTCCATCAACAAACAAATAATTTTTTTTTTTTAAAATTATCGCAAAACCAGCTGAACCAGTAAAATTTGAAATTATGTTAAGTCTATCTTTATTTGAATATTCTGAAAAAAATTCATCATTTTTCGGAATTATGTATCCATCAATTCCTAATTTTGAAAATTTATTTTTTAATTTTTTTAATCTAAAAGAAATCATTTTAATCTTTTTTGGTAACGTATCCAACCAGGACTTCTTTCACCATCCTCAACTTCAAAATCTTGATTAAACTCAAAATCATCTATCTGATCAGTATTCTCATCAAAAAAAGAGTTTTTATTGAGATATTTTTCTGGAAGTTCCTCCACAAATCTTGATGCTATACTATCTATCCAATCTCCCTGATAAAATCTATTCATAGAAAAAGAGATTACAGCTATCTTTTTGGCTCTTGTAATTCCAACATAGGCAAGACGTCTTTCTTCCTCCAAACCATTTTGTCCTTTTTCTTCAATTGATTTTTGATGTGGAAAAAGACCTTCTTCCCATCCTGGTAAGAAGACAACATCAAACTCCAATCCTTTAGCAGCGTGCATAGTCATCATATTAATTTTTTCTCCATCCCATTCTTGGTCAATTGATGTTGCTAAAGAAACATGTTCTAAAAAACTTTCTAATGTGTCGAATTCTTTCATAGCACTTAAAAGTTCTTTAATATTCTCCAATCTATTTTCATTTTCTAAATCTTTTTTATTTTTTAACATTGCTGAATAACCAGATTCATCTAATATATTTTGAAGTAATTTTACATGGGATACTCTCTTAATTTCTAAATCGTTTCTCCATTTAGATAAAAGATTTAAAAAATTTGTTAATCCAATTTTAGTCTTTGGTTTGATCAAATTTTTTTCAACCATTTTTCTTGATGAAATTTCAAGAGATAATGAATATTTTTTTGAATATTCATGTAAATCTTTTAAGGTACTGTCACCAATCGATCTCTTAGGATTATTTACTATTCTTTCGAAGGCTAAATCATCTTTTGTTTGAAAAACAAGTCTTAAATAAGCAATACAATCTTTTATCTCAGCTCTTTCATAAAATTTAATACCTCCTACAATTCTATAAGGCATTCCTATTTTTAAAAATCTTTCTTCAAATTCTCTTGTTTGAAATATAGCTCTAACCAGAATTGAAATATTATTTAAAGAATATTTTTTTTTAATCTTTTCTATTTCATCAGAGACACCTATAGCTTCATCTTTTCCATTTTTAAAACAATTTAATTTTACTAAATCGCCTTCCTCCAATGTTGTTTTTAAAGTCTTTCCAACTCTATTATGATTATTAGAAATTAAATTAGATGCTATAGAGAGGATATTTTGTGTTGATCTATAATTTTCTTCAAGTCTAATAATTTTGGTATTCTGGTAAGTTTTGTCAAATTCTAAAAAATTTTTAATTTCTGCACCTCTCCAACTATAAATAGATTGATCATCATCACCTACACAACAAATATTCTTATGTCGTTCAGCTAACAAATTTAACCATTTGCTTTGTATAAAATTTGTATCTTGATATTCATCAACTAGAATATATTTAAAGTTTTTTGAGTATATTTCTCTTATATCAGAGTTTTTTTCTAAAATTTTAACAGCGTATAATATTAAATCCCCAAAATCACATGAATTTAAATCAATTAATTTTTGTTGATATATTTTGTACAATGGCAAAATAGTCTTTTCATAAATATCTTTTTTGTTAATTATAACTTCACTTGGATAGTATCCTTTGTTTTTCCATCGATCTATAATTGATAGAATATATTTAGGCGCTAGCTGCTTAACATCCACATTTTCTGCCTTACAGATATTCTTGATCAATTTTATTTGGTCATCTGTGTCGATTATAGTGAAATTTGAATTTAGATTAACTGCTGCAGCATGTTTTCTGAGAAGTTTTGCACATATAGAATGAAATGTTCCTAACCAAGAAAGACCTATAGCATTTGATCCTAAAATTTTGCTCACTCTATTTTGCATCTCTTTAGCAGCTTTGTTAGTAAAAGTTACTGCAAGTATTTGATTGGGAAACGCTTTTTTTTCTTTAATTATATTAGCAATTCTAGATGTAAGCACTTTTGTTTTTCCAGAACCAGCGCCTGCGACTATCAATAATGGCCCATCTAGATATAATACAGCTTCTTTTTGGGCATTATTTAAATTTTTTAAAAAATCGGAGTTTACCATTTTAAATATTTTATTATAACTTGAGCCAACATTTATGATTAAACATAATTTATCATCTAAAAGACTAAAAAAACAATTGTTATCAATAAATACTTTAATAGAAAGCTATTTTAATAACCTAAGACAATTTATTCTAGATTTTAAAAAATCTAAAATTACTAAGTATAATAAAGCATTTTTAACAATTGGTGTAATTTTTATTCTTACACTAAGTTATTTTTCAATCCCATCTTTTTTTAATAAAAAGATAATTGAGGCAGAGTTAGAGAATCAAATTTTAAAAAGATATAATTTTAGTATCAAATTTAATAATGATGTAAATTATAGTATATTCCCAAGACCAAATTTCTTTACAAAAAATTTATCAATTCTTTTTAATGGTAGTGAAATTGCCAATGTAGAAAATTTTAAGGTTTTAATTGCAACAGATAAATTTTTTAATATAAATAAAATAGAGCTTAAAGATTTAATTTTCAATAAAACTGAATTTAATTTAAGATTAGAGGATCTAATCTTTTTTAAAAATCTTATACAAACTGAACCTAATGAAAATAATATTTTATTTAAGGATAGTGATATTTTCTTTAAAAATTTTGATGATGAAACATTGTTTTTGAATAAAATTAGTAGTGCTGAGTTTAAATATGATCCAATTAATTTAGAAAATGTATTAAATTCTAAAAATGAAATATTTAATATTCCTTACAAATTATCAATTAAAAATAATAAATTTGATAAAGAAATATATGTATATTTTAATTCAAAGAAAATAAGACTTACAATTAAAAATACAACCAGTTATGAAAATAAAGATAGAGTTGGAGATATTAATTTTTTATTAATAAACAAATCAACAGATCTAAATTATAAGCTTAAAAGTAATTCATTAGATTTTTCATCTAAAAATAAAAAAAATTTATATAATGGTTTAATAGAGTTTAAACCATTTTATTTTTCAATGAATTTTAATTACGATGGATTGAGCTTTAAAAATTTCTTTAATGATAATTCTTTTTTTGTAGATCTGATTAAATCTGAAATTTTTAATAATAAAAACTTGAATGCCAAAATAGATTTGAACGTTGCAGATATAACAAATATAGATGAATTAAATGATTTATACTTAAAACTTAATATTAATCAGGGTAATATTGGTTTTATAGACTCAAGCATAATGTGGAAGGATGATTTAAAAATCACAATTAATGAAAGTTTAGTTAATTATGACAAAAGTCAAATAAATCTTGTTGGAAAAATATTATTAGATTTTGATAATGTTGATGATTTTTATAAATCATTTCAAATACCAAAAAATGACAGAAAAAGTATAAATAAAATTGAATTAGATTTTGTTTACAATCTTGATCAAAAAAAGATAACTTTTGACAATGTAAAGGTCGACAACAAGTCAAATTCTAATTTAGATGAATTCATAAATGATTTTAATGTTGCAGAAAGATCTTTTAATAAAATTACTTTTAAAAAATTTATTAGTAATTTTTTTTCTAATTACGCTGGATAAATCATTTTATTTGGATTAACAATTTTTTCATATTCTTTCTCACTTATTAATCCTGTCTTTAAAGCTTCAACTTTCAGTGTTGTCTTATTTTTTAAAGCTGCCTTAGCAATTTTCGCAGCATTATCATAGCCAATTTTTGGAGCTAAAGCCGTTACCAGCATTAAAGAATTTTCTAAGTAATATTTTATTTTATCCTTGTCCGCTTTTAGTCCTCTAATGCAATATAAACCAAAATTTTTTGAACTATCTGACAATAAATCTATTGATTGTAAAATATTATGGGCGATCAAAGGTTTAAAAACATTTAATTCAAAGTGTCCATGTGATCCAGCCATTGTAATACCATTATGATTTCCAATTACTTTTACACAAACCATTGTAACAGCCTCGGATTGAGTTGGATTTACTTTTCCAGGCATAATTGAAGATCCTGGTTCGTTAGCGGGAAGAATTAACTCACCATAACCTGCCCTTGGCCCTGATCCCAAAAATCTTATATCATTAGCAATTTTCATTAAGCATACTGCAGTAGTATTCAAGGTTCCTGAAAAATTTACAATTTCATCATGAGCTGCTAAGGCTGCAAATTTATTTTTTGTAGGTTTAAAAGGAATTTTTGTTATTTTTTTTATTTCATTAATAATTTTTTTATCAAAACCTTTTTTACTATTAATACCA
>MDSZ01213229.1_pt1 | contig 15722 bp, 11 predicted proteins | sample 811201 | NCBI WGS metagenome assembly MDSZ01 (sample SAMN05326647, study PRJNA326480) | marine metagenome | isolation source: seawater | place: Indian Ocean: North | collected 2010
TTGTTTCTTTTCATTTTGAAATCAAAAGTCGTCTTGTTCTTCTTTTGTTTTTGAACGGTGGTAAAGTTGTTGTCTGGTTGTTCTTCTCTTCTTTTCCAACAAAAAAAAACTCTGTTTTTGAGAGGAATATTAAATTCAATACTGTTGTCGATAAGGGCGAGCGCAGCGCAGGAGACGAGGACGACGACGAGGAAGAGGACGAGGAGAAGGCTCGAGACGTCTTTTTAGAGAAACGACGACGAACGCCGTGAGGAGATACAACACCGACGCGGATACGAAGGAGACTCGTTGACTCTTGGGAGAGAAAGAGAGCGACGACGACGACGCGATGACGACGTCTGCGTGTGGCGTGCGACGAGGTCAACTGCCGCCTCTCAAAGTTGCGTCGTCGCAAAATCGACGGCGAAGGACGCACCGACGAACGACTTCGAACGCGTCGTCGCAAAAGAACGAAAACAACAACCCGTCGCAAACGTCTTCTTCGTCTTCGTCTTCGTCTTCTTCGTCGTCTTCTTCCTCCTCTTTGAAGAAGAAAAACGGCAGCAGCTCTTCGTTGAACGCGTTAGCGAACGACGCGCCGGCAAATGCTGAGCTGGCAGAGACCACACCGATGCCAACACCGACAACGAAGACGAAGACAAAGATAAGCAATGATAAACTCGAACGACGACGGAAACAAAAACTCTTATCGCGTTACTCAAAGAGAACGATGACCTCAGAGAATCCATCTCGAATCGTGACTTTGATGGACGGAGATGCACGCATGCGGATCTGTTCAGACGGTCGAGTGTCGCTTTTTTACGCGCACTTTGATGACGAAGAAGAAGCGAAGTGGGAGTTGACAAGCAGAAGTTCGGTGACGATACCTCCTGGGGCAGATACCATCGGGAGGATTGTGAATAATGAACTGAACAACGTAGTAAAGGTCGAGTTTTTAGAAAAAGCAGGCGATGATGGTATGAAAAATGACAAAGTATTGTCCACGTTGACTATCAAACCGTTATCAGCGAAAGGATGTTTAAGTACAGACGAGCGAAAGTGGACGGAAAATTTAACCTCTGGTTTCATCCTCAATTACGTCGTTCAAACGAACCAGGAGAATGATTATTCCGTGGAAATGGCAGAAATCATCACAGATGTGGATTCAAGCGGGAAATGGTTCGGCGGCGGGCATTTCGTTCGGCAAGAGTGGCCGTTGAACGGCGCTTGTCAAGAAGTCGGCCCGCATTATCCATTTGATTTCGGTCCACACGGAATCAACACGCTGGTTTCCAATCATTGGGTAACATCTACGGGTTTCGCCATCGTCGCAGACCCGGAAACGTCATTTTTTCACGTCGGCTTGAATGCACCGAAAGAGAATACGTTCTTCGAAGCTTTAACTCCGAACGGTTCGAAACGAAAATTTCTTACCGGCGTGGCGAATATTTTACGACCGACGGCGTTACCGTTAACCTCGCAAAGTAGACAAGGTGATGGCAAGTTACGATTGCAGTCTCGATCGGGATTTTGCAACTCTAAATACGGCGCGTTTTCACATGAACACCCTCTCGTTGGTTGGAAAAGCGAGAAAACGCACGTGTATCTCCCGGAAAACATCGACCCGATGGGCAATTTATCCTTACCAAGTGAAGGGAAAGATAAAACAAAAGATAAAACAAAGACAAGAAAAAATGTAAAGACGCGAACATGCTCTATGCGCGTCGCGATGCTCGCCAAACGTAACGTTCGAGAAGCGACGGAAAACGTGTTAGAATCGATGCCAAAACCCACGCAAACAGTCGATACCGCGCTCGTCAGAGGGCCCAAATGGTCCACGTGGGCAAGATATAGAACTGCGGTGGACCAAGAGAAAGTTTTGAAATTCGCGAATGAGATTTTAGAGTTGAATTATGAAAGATCTGTCATGGAAATTGACGACCGATGGTCATCCGAATACGGCGAGTTAGAATTTGACCCCATAAAGTTTCCAGACGTTAAGTCCATGGTGGATGAGTTGCATTTGAAAGGGTTCAAAGTGACCTTGTGGGTTACGCCGTTCGTTGCCGAAGGTACGCGAGCGTATGACGAAGGCGTAAAGAACGACTACTTCGTTAAGTCGAAAGTATTGACTCCCGGCCATTCAAAACCTGGATTCTTTTCGTGGTGGCAACCAACGCCAGTAGTTGCGATAGATTTAACTAATAAGAACGCTCGAGAGTGGTTCTTGAACGGGTTAAAAGGTTTACAAACACGATACGGCATCGACGGTTTTAAATTCGACGCCGGCGAGCCATGTTTCTTACCGAAAGAATTTGAAACGAAAGTTCCGATGAAACATCCGTCCGAGTACACGAAGTTATGGTCGACGGAAATTGCACAAAAGTTCGAGTTGTGCGAAGTACGAAGTGGTCATCATTCCACGGATTCTGGCGTGTGGACACGAATCGGTGACACGTTTAGTTCCTGGACTACATCAAACGGGTTACGAAGTTTAATCCCACACTTGTTGACCTCCTCTATTGTTGGGTACCCGTTGTGTCTACCGGACATGATTGGTGGTAACGCATACGCGGGTGATCCTTCAAAAGAGTTATTAGTGCGATGGACTCAAGCAAACTGTTTCATGCCCGCTATGCAATTTTCCATCCCACCTTGGGAGTTTGGCAAAGACGTCACGGAAGCGACGGACAAAATGTTAAAGGTTCGATCGAAACTAATTGATTTAATCGAAGATTTATCAATCAAAAGTTCTAAAACATTGGAACCGATTTGTAAGCCGCTATGGTGGCTCGCGCCGGAAGATACGAATACGTTCGATATAAACGACCAGTTTTGTTTGGGCGACGATATCGTCGTCGCGCCGGTCGTGTACGATAAGCAGAGGCGAAGAGAAGTGTATTTGCCGAAAGGGGAATGGAAAGAGTTCGACGGTGAGAAGGTTTTCTTGGGGGAGCAATGGATCGAGGGCGGCTATGATGCTGGTATTTACGATATCCCAGCGTTCGTGAGAGTCATTTGAAATTAACCGTAATTATTGTAGAGAGAAGAAGAGGAAGAGAAATAAAAGAGCGTTTTAGTCCTTGAAAGTTTTATTTAATAATCAGAGCACTGCAACTTAATTGTATTTAGTCGAATCTTTTTTATTTACCTACATTCCCTTTCGCAATTTTGTATTTTACCAAAGCGGTTGCGATTGATGTTGTTGCTGTGGTTGCACGTCCGTGCCACATTCGCCGCCGCCTTGTTGAAACTGCGTCTGAGACGGTTCGTACGAACCACCCGCTTGTTGATCATCGCCAAATCCCCCCGTAAACGCCGCCATGCCCGCGTTCCCATTATCAAAACCAACGTTCTCGTTTCCAAAACCCTCCGTCGTAATCTCTTCTTGCATCATCTGCATGTTGCCTCCATCTTCAGTTGGAATCGAAACGGCGTCAAATTCGCACGGAAACCTCGTCACTCTCGGTTTCTCCGCTAAAATATTCCTCACAATCTTATCCAACTGCGGCACGGATGGTGGGTTCTCTCGCAACTCCTCGTCGTTGTATTCGTTATTCACGTAATACCCGACTCTCACGAACTCGTTTTGTTGGTACGAGCACGTCAACAATAACGCCGTCACGCCTAAGATATCGCTGTTCGGAATCTTTGTCGCATCCGGTGCGTTCGCCTGGAACACAAACTTATACGCTCCTCTCGAAACTGGACCGACTAAAACTGTATCTAAGATTTGGTCGTGTTGATCACTCTCCGCCGAGCCGACGTATGTGAGTTTCCACTCCAAGTCGTGTTGGAGGTTGGTCAGGCACTCGTACTGAATTTCAAATTGTAACGGGTTTTGGAAATATTGTGGGTTGTCCTGTTGTTTGCGGAAGAAGGGATAAAGAATTTATCATCGCATCGGTAAGTAAACGGTACCAAAATCTCAAGAAGAAGTCACTCTTCTTCTTCGTCGTCGCCGTCGGCGTGCTCGTCGCCAGTCATTTTGACACCAAAATTAGGTGCGAGAGATTTTCAAAAATCGAAGACAAAAGAGAATCACTTACCAACACTTGGACTTGCGTGATGTTTATCGCACTCATTCTATTTCTCTCTGTGTGTTGTCTGTCCCTCTCTCTCTCTGCGTGCGTGTCTCTGTGCGTGCGTGTGTTTGTGCTGTTCTATGTGTGTCTTTGCTACTGTTCGACGAGTTCTTTGTCCTCTTCCAAGCCTCTCTGGTGTTGATTTTTCTCGTCGATTCCTCGTCTCTTCCAATCTCCGTTTCCTCCTTCTCGAACACGCGAACGGTTGCCGCTCTTTCTCTTTTGTTCTTCTCGCACTTCCCCGCGACTTTCCGACGACTTTCCAAACGACTTTCCAACGACGAAAGGTGCTCGCGTGCTCGCGTGTGTCCTGTGGTGTTGGTGTTGGTGTTGGTATTCCGCGCGCAACGAAGAACTAATGAAGATTCGCGCGCGCGCGAGACGAGATGCGTTTGAATCAAACGGGACTCTCGTCGTACAAAAAAAAATAAGAAGAGATTCAAACGGAAAAGAAAGGAGACGACGACGAATACTGGTCCACGACTTTCTCGCGTCGTGGTCGGGCGCGCGACCGATCGCCTCTCTCGTCCTCTTTTTCGTTTTTTTTTTTCGTTTTTTTTTTCGATCCAAATTTTTCCGTCTCCGTCTCTCTCGTATAAAAGGCGTTTTCACACGAATGAAAGACGGACGGTCGCCCCCAAAAAAAGGAATGGATGTTTAAGGTTCAGAACCCCGTGTGGACAAAAAAAAGCTAAATTTTTGCGGTGTGAGGAAATTTGAAGGATCTCAAAAAAAAAAAAAAGAGAACAAAAACAAAGGAGAGGCATCCAAAAGTGCCGGACACAAAAGTGGGACGCAGAGAGTCTCCCTGTCTTTCTTTCTTTTCTTTTTGTCGTCTGGAAAACACGCGAAGAAGCGCGAGACGATGGCCTCGGTGGCCTCGGAAAGAATGGCGCGCGTCGCGTCGCCGTCGTTGCGAAGATGTCGCGGCGATTTTGGAACGATGATGGTGCAATCGTCGAAGAAAAACAAGATAACACGACGACGTGTGGCACAAAATCTGCCACGGAAAAGATGGACAAAATGCAAATGCAGCGCCGCTTGGAACAACGACGACCACGAGGAATATTCGTCATCGTCATCTTCTTCATCGACCGGCAGAGAAGGACAAGACATAGGAAGCGTAGACGAAGGGGACATGTTTGAAGGCGAGACGTATTTACGAGCGAGCGAATCGCTGCAAGAGAAAACGAAAAGGCACGAGGAAGAGAACGGACCATCGACGCACGTGCTCCCGTCGCTTTTGTTCCCAGTAAGTGAGCCCATCATTCCCGGACAACGGAAGGTACTGCACTTGTACGAGCCGAGGTTTGTGAGCTTGTTGAACGATAGCGTGGATTCGCACGGTGGATTGATGGCTTTCGTGCACTATTCTCAAATACCGCCGAGTTGCGAGATTAGCACGACGACGAGCAAGAAGAGAGTTTGGGACGAGGGAAACGACGACGAGGAAGAAAAGAGTAGAGATAGTAGCAATGTCACCAGTAATGCATTGGCAGATCGAACGGAACAAGACGACAAAAAGAAAGAGTTAAACCAAAGGCCGTTGCCGAATGAACGCGATGATAAATTGGAAATGTTTGGAGATGTTTACAGTGAGTCCGATTCGGACGCTTCCAACTACGAGGAAGAGTTTGAAAAGTTCAGCGAGTTTGCAAGGCAAGTAAACAGTCGATACGGCGACGAATCTGGGTTTGGTACGGACGAAGAAGATGACGAGGACGAGGACGAAGATACGCAAGCCGTACAATTGAACGCGACGTGTACTTTAGGAAGAATCATTCAGTACGAACCGATTAAAATCTTATCCAACGATGGTTTCGACGACGGCGTTACTATCGATATCGTCGACGAATACGGTGAATCTTCTGGCACATTTGGCGAGACCTACCGAGTTTTGGTTGTCGGTGAAACGCGAATGATGGTTGAGGACGTTAACGAAACGCCAGCTGGTTACGTCGCCGGTACATATTCGTTAGTAAACTCGCCAGACTCGAAATTTGCCGTTCAACCGACCGAGGACGAACGCAATCAAATCGAGCAATTGGCCGATGACGTCGAGCTTCTCATGAATTACGTGATCGAGTTCGGCGATAGTCTATTGAAAGTTTCAAACATGACCAAAGAAACGCTCTTTGACGATGTCGTTCGGAAAGCGGAAGCTGCAAGGGATTATCCGACAGAAATACATCGAAAATTCGCCATCGAAGAAGCAAAGATGCTCAAATGGGCAAAATCTATCGGTAAGGTTGATTCTTTACACGAGAGCATGAAATGGGTCGAAGAAGATGGCAGCTTCTTCGATGCAAAAATCGAGTTGGAAAACGTCGCGCGAATGAACCGCGATCAAGATAAAGCTGGATTATCCTTGGACGATGCCATCTTATCTCGTTTGCGTCGATCAGCGGCACTCACGATGGCACAGAGCGAAGAAGACGACGAAGAAGAGATGAAGATCGCAGCTACAGACGTAAATAAAAGATCTCGAGCTTCCGCTATGGTCCGGGCCGAGCGCCTCTCCTTTGCGGCTTTCCAGGAAGTCCCGTTCGCCTCTGCGGATGAAAACGAAAAGTTAATCGCTCGCAGGGCTGCGGCCATGTCCAGTTCAGTGGGGTTACTCGATCGCTTACGCCTCGCGAAATCCGGCTTGGAAGAACAACTTGGAGGCTTACGCGCGAAGTTGGCGCTAGAAAAATCCTTACGCGCTACGCTTGACGGTGGTTCCAATGATACCAACACCGATAACGATAATAAGAAGGAAGAAGGTTCGGATGAGAACGAAAACGACGGTGGTAAGTAATTACAAAAAGAGTGTACTATTAGTTTAGAGAAACCGCAAAGCATAAAGTCGATTTACATAAATCGAATATTCTTGTTGTAATGAAATTATTTTGGCGAGTTGAATATAGATATAAGTCGAAACGTTTCTGTCCTCATAATCCTTCCAAGAGAGAACACACACAGTCATGATAAAATGAGCTCAGCGCCACCACCTGACTATTGCGTGTGCGATTCGGACGCCTATTCTGGCATAATCCGGGAGGTTTTTCGCGTATGCGCGTACGCTCCAATCGAATATATCGGTTTTCTCAGCGGCGTTTTCTCCGTCGTCTTTTGGTTCGTTTGCCAATTCCCCCAAATTTTGAAGAACTATCGACTCAAAACGAGCGAAGGATTGTCGATGCACTTTTTACTTCTCTGGGCGACGGGGGATAGTTGTAATCTGATCGCGTGCCTACTCACCGGGGACCAGACGCCGATACAAATCTACACGGCGGTGTATTTTTTGATGAGCGATTCGGTGTTAATTTCCCAGTTTGTGTTGTATTCGAAAAGACAACTACGAAGAAGACGGGGACTGAATATCGGCGGTGAAATGATGCGTGATGTTGGCGTGCAACCGAACTCTTCTTCTCCCATCACGAATGATGTGATGTCGATGATTGATGAGAACATAAGTACCATACATGACGAAGACAAAGGGAATAATGATAGTTGTGGGGATGACGTTCACCCCCCGTCTACGCCGAAGCATAGAAATCAAAAGAAGAACAAGAAGAAGAAACCAGTGTCGCCGTCGACGTACATATCTGGATTTTTAGGCGCGGGTGTTTCGGTGTATTCATTCAGGTCATTTTCGAGTTCTGGAACGATGAACTCGATGAGCGGTGCCACGAGAACGCTACAAAGCGCAACCGGATGTTTAAATCATGCCATAAGTAAGACATCGAAAACGAGAGTAGTGTTCGGTCGGTTCATCGGGTACGCTTCGGCGACGTGTTATTTAGGTGGGAGAGTGTTTCAGATTTTAAAAAACAGGAGGCGGAAATCGTGCGAAGGCGTGTCTATGTTGATGTTTTTCTTTGCGATTAGTGCGAACGTAACATATGGAATCTCGATAATCTTCATGAAGAATTTTAGGTGGGATGAAATCGTCCATTCGTTGAGCTTCTTATGCGGGAGTTTCGGCACATGCGGTTTGGATATGTACATCTTGATGCAAAGTCGGTACTATCGCACTTTAGGAACGGATACGTCTACTCACACTAGCGGTAGTGCTGGACGCACAAGTGACGAGAGAGAAGCAAGTGTGCACTTGCTATCGCAAGAAGCCGTCGAGGATGTGTAATTGAAATACGTGTATAATTAGTAGCGCATCATATTTAAAAAATATATCTAACATGGTTTCTGACCTTTCATAGGTTTTTCACCTTCTTCGTAACATCCGACGTCTTGAATACCACCGCCAGTGCCAAAAAACTTCGCCTGTTTAGCCTCGGCTTCCTTCAAAGCCTTCTCCGCCGCTTTCGCCTCTTTCAAGCGCCACGTGACTAGTCTCGCCTCTTTCCTTAGATTCTCTTCGCGTTCTCTCCTGCGTAATTCGCGAGCTTGTCGTTCCGTGTCCGACTTCTTCAATGCGTTTTCGACTCGAATTGCTTCTTGTTTCTTCGCTCTCTCTACGTTTCTTCTATAAATTTCCTTCTTTTTACGTTCGCGCTCTTTCCTCGCTTCTTCGTGCTCCCGAATTTCCTCCTCTTTGCGTTTTCTCAACTCCTCCAAGTTATCTTCCGGGCACCTGTCCGTGCCATCACCGAACCATCCAAATTTTCTCGCATCTGGTTCGCACTTATCTAAGACGTCCTCGTAGATGTTCAAGCCAACTTTCGAAAACGTTTCATTCAAATCGGACATGGCCGTAAACACGCACAAACAATTCGCCGTCGTGTCTTCATCATTTTCGCCCTCATTTTGATTTTCAAATCGATGCGTGGCATCCGGCGCGAACGCGGAATCGAGCTTTTCACAACACGATTGCGCGCCGCCTCCGAGTAAACATGGTCTAAACAACGTCCTCAAACGATCTACCGAACACGTGTGCGAAGGATCTTCTGGGAGCAACTCCGATCGAGAGAGCTTCGGGTCCAAATCGTCAGCGTCACCCGCGCCTGGTCTAACTTCATCTAACCGCTCGTCCGTTATGGCGTCTTCTTCTTGTACGTCTTCTTGTTCGTCCCCGCGTTTCACTTGTTCCGGTTCGTCCTCAGTATCCTCCTCTTTCTCTATAATCTGCCGTGTAGAGGACGAATCGCTATCGTCATCGTCATCACGATTTGAATCGCTTACATTGTCACTCGTGCTCTCGTCGGTAGCACTAGTATCGTCTGCGTCCTCGTTATTCGTATTCTCTTCTTCTTCTTCTTCTTCTTCTTCTTCTTTCGCATCGTCGTGACTCTCTTCGTGAAACATCACCTTCCTCTCCTCTTCCTCCATTTTCTGTTTCCTCCTATTTTCCTCGATCATTCTATCTAAACTACCATCGTCGAAATTAATCACCTCTCTGCCTATCCGCCCATCTTTAATCGCTTCTTCGATCAAAACTTGTCCCTCCAAATCCGTTCTCGCTTTCCGTCCGGACCCGATGATGCGTCTCGCTTCTTCCACCGTTTGCCTTCGCAAGAAGTGATACGCCGTCGACGACGCGAGCACGACGACCAAAAACGCCAAGGCAACGCGTTTCTTCGCGCGTCGTTTAAGCTGCGTTCGAGAGAGCGGCTTTTCGTGTACCTTCGACGACGCATCGCGAAGACCGCCACCAAACGTCGTCGTCGCCGCCGACGCCGTCATCATCATCAAACGTCGTCGTCGTCGTCGTCGTTTGTTGTTGTTACTCTTTTTCTAACAACGACAACAACAACAACAACAACACAAATTTAATTTGCGCGTTTTTTATACTATGTGTTTATTTTGTCTCTGTTTATTCGTCCAACGTCCAGAACAAAAAGAATTCAAAAAAAAAGTCGACACATGTTTAGGGTATTAAAAGAAGAAGTTATCCTCCCACAAAGTAATAGGAGAAAGAGACTTTGAGAGAGAGAGAGAGTGCGTGTGACCTCACACCGAACCGCTCCTTTCGGTAAAAGAACGGTCCTCCGTCTCGATGACGACGACGACGACGACGTGGAAAAGAAGCGCCCCGACGAGGGGGCGCTTCCTTCTGATGACACTTTACGCGACGATCGCGCTGGTTGCGTGCTGTTTCGCGGGAGACGCCCGAGCGTTGGAACATTTTCGGTCCGACGATGATGATGCGACGACGACGACGATGATGATGGCGCGATCGGTCGCAAAAAAACGACGCGTGTTGTTAGCGGAAGATGAAAAAAACGCCGCGGCGGCTCCACTGACGGAAGGAGAAGCGGAAGCAATTTCGGAAGATGTGCAAGATGCGGCGGATGCAGTGGATGAAGCGACAGAAACCGTCGCGGATGCCACAGATGCTGTCACAGAAGCCAACGAAGCGATTGAAGATGCTGCAGAGCAGACGGAAGAAGCAGTCGAGGCTGTAGAGGACGCCACGGAAGCAGTAGCTGAAAGTACTGAGGCAATTGAAGATGCCGCGGATGCGGTAGATGACGCCACGGAATCCGTGGAAGATGCGGCGGCACAAATCTCAGATACCGCGGATACGGTCGAGGAAGTTGCCGAGGACGTGGAAGACGCTACGGCGGCGGTGGACGAAGCCACCGAGGCGGTGGAAGACGCCGCAGATAATTTAGCTGACATTACGGATACCGCACAGGAAGTTTTATCGAACATAGAAGGATCGAAGGCGGTAAATTCGCTGGTGATGGATAAAGTGGAGCAAGAGCAAGGTGCGGTGGCGACGGAGTTGTTGACGATGGCAAAGGAGATCAACCGTCTGGAAGCGGTGGTCACGAGACTGGAGAATTACGAAAGCGGAGGTAGAAGAGGAGGGCAAGTTGCTGGTTTGGGCGCGTGGTTTAAAACGCAATACGCGGATCAATCGTCTTTTATTAGTGGATTAGTCACCTCATTTTTGGTTATTTTATTCATCGAAGTTGGTGACAGAACGTATTTTATTGCCGCATTGATGTCGGTGAAACATTCTCGAAGAATTGTATTTTTCGGTGCTTTTAGCGCGTTAGCGGTGATGACGGTCGTCTCCACTTTATTAGGCGTAGCTGCGCCTATGTTCTTACCACGATGGTTCGTCCATTGGGCAGCGGTTATCTTATTTCTTGGCTATGGCGTCACCATGTTGTATAACTCCCAATTCATGTCCGACAATGTTTCCGAAGAGTTCGAGGAAGTCGAACACGAATTGGACGAACTCGCTCACGAACGATCTGGTAAAAAATCCGACGACAACAATACGAGCAAGGACGACGACGATATCACGGTGTCCTTAGCGGAAAAGGGTAAATCATCGATGAAAAAAGCGACTAAACACGAAAAGCAGTGGTGGGAATTCTTTGTCTCCGTCATCTTCGTCCAAGCGTTCACGTTAACCTTTTTAGCGGAATGGGGCGACCGATCGCAAATTGCCACCATCGCCATGGCTGCTGATTACAACCCATACGGCATCATCATCGGCGGTTCCTTAGGTCATGGTTTAGCCACTTCCACGGCGTGCATAGGAGGTCGCATCTTAGCGCAGAAGATTTCCGAAAAGAAAATCGCCATGGTCGGTGGTTTCATCTTTTTGATTTTTGGCATCATGGCCGTGTTCGACGACCCGAGCTCGGATTACGCAAACGCGTTGCCGAGTTGGATGAAGGCTTCCTCCACCGTTGCCACTCAATCTACTTAAATTATGTGGTGCGTGTGTGTGTGACTTTTACTTTTTATTTCATTCCATATATTTTTAACATTTTTGTAACCATTTATACAACAATCACAATGTCTTTTGATGTCTTTTGCTCCCTCTTTTTCTCTTTTTTTCTCTCGGGTCGGGCTCGGGTACAAAAAAAAACGAAAAAAAAAAAGGAAGGAAGAAATGCTCCTCAGAAATCTCCCCCAGAGGGATTTCCCGCGGGAATGAAATAAAAAATGGTGTTTCAACCGGAATCGCAAGAGCAAGCATTCGCGACGGAAAATCAACGGGGCGATACCTTTTCCGGCTTCATCCAATCCTTGTTCGTCATGCTCTCTCTCGAATTTGGCGACCGAACGTTTTTTATCGCGAGTTGTTTGTCTGGAAAACACGACCCGAAAGAGGTGTTTTTTGGCGCTTTATTGGCGCTGTGGTTGATGACGTTCGTATCGGTCATAATAGGCATGGAAGCAGCTTCGTTGATTCCTAGAAAAGTCGTGCACTACGGTTCGGTGTGTTTGTTTGTTTTTTACGGGGTGTACTCGTTGTACTCGGCGAGCCGGATGCCCGATAGAGACGAAGGAGAGGAAAACGAGGAATTGAAGGAGGTCGAGGAAGAGTTGAACACGCGGGATGAAGAGAAGGCGCTGATAACAACAAAAGATTCAACAAAAGATGATAGCGAAATTAAAACGAACGAAATGAGTGGGAAGACGGGTATTAGTAATAGTAAATTTTACGAGTGCTTATGTAACGTCTCGTGGATGCAAACGTTTATTTTGACGTTTATAGCCGAATGGGGCGATCGAAGTCAAATAGCTACCGTCGCGTTAGCTGGGGATTACGAACCGTTCGGTATTATTTTCGGGTGCTTTTTAGGCCATTCCATAGCCACAGGTACAGCCTGTGTAGGAGGGAAATACATTGCCAATAAAGTGTCGGAGAAAAAAATGACCATACTCAGCGGTTCGGTGTTTTTAGTCTTTGCCGCCTTGACGCTGTTGCAAGATCCAAACGCAAAGGTTGAAAAAGTAGATTGGCGGCCGAGTTGGATGGTTGCGGAAACTGAAAATGCGATGTAGCGGGTACCCGTGTTGTGATGTAGAAATAGTAGGAGGAGTAGGAGTAGGAATACGAGGAGTAGGAGTAGGAGCGAAAGTTGTAGCGCGATGAAGTACGTTTTGTGTTCATTCATATTTTACGAGCTCTAACAAAAGATCTAGATTTACCACCAGTCTTCTTTGGAGGAGGATTTGCCGTCATTAGAACCCTTCCTCGACGTCTTCTTCACAGAAGTGTTGTCATTGTCGTCGTCTCCCCAATCGTTTACATCTTTCAATCTGCTATCGTTTTCAAACTTGTCGACGTCTTCCTTGTCATACTCTTTATCGTCGCCTTCATCTCTCTTGCTAGACGAAGGAGATTTCTTGCTTCCATTTCTGTCGTAATCTCTTTCCTCATCGTCATCGTATCTTTTCTTGGATGAAGAATGTCTGTCGTCTTCCTCCTCTTCGTCTTCGTAACGTTTTTTTAAGGAGGAGGAGGACTTCCGATTGTCTTCTTCATCTTCGTCATCGTACTTTGAGGAACGCCGTCTCGATCGGTTGCCATTTTTGTCATCGTCCTCGTCATACTTCGAGGAAAATGAATGCCTGCGGCGGTCGTCTTCCTTCTCTTCGTCGTCGTAACGCCTGTCAGATCGTCGTCGGTTGTCGTCGCGGTCGTATTCGTCTTCGTGGCGACTCATCTTGGAGGATGAACGTCTTCCGTCTTCCTCGTCGTCTTCCTCGTCGTCGTATCGACTCTTGAACGAAGAAGATTTTCCTCGGTTGTCGTATCGATCATCATCCGAGTCGCCCCGGTCGAAACGATGCGATGGGGACCGACGCTCGTCTTTTCGATCGTTATCATCGTTGTAACGTTTTTTGGGGGAGTACCCGCGTCTGTCGTCTTCATCGTCGTCGTCGTCGTCGTCGTATCGATTCCTCCTCGAAGAAGACGACGATTTGCGGTCGTTGTATCGATCCTCGTATCGGTCGTATTCGTCGTCGTAACGTCGTTCTCTTCTACGTTCTGCAACCCTTTCGTCGCCGCGATCGTTTTGGTCGTCGTCGTCGTCGTCATCGTAGCGTTTCTTCGAGTACCGTCGGTCGTCGTCATCATCCGACGACGAGTGTCTTCTTCGGTCGTTGTCGTCGTCGTCGTCGTCGTCTCTGGAACTCGTCGTCTTTTCGGCCGTCGTCGTCGTCGTCGCATCTTTTGACGACGAAGGCGACGGTGGTGGTTGTAACGCCTCTTCGTGGGGCATTTCTTCGTCGTCGTCCGCGTCGTCGAACACCGGGTCGTCTTGTCCAATCATCGCTGCTTTGATTTGTTGCTTCAAGCGCTCTTGCATCTTTTGCGTCGCTTCCAAGTCCAACTTTGGTTTCGGCAAGTTGGTACCTTCGAACCCTTCTGGAACGTCGAAGGATGGGACCACGTACAATCCGAGCGTCGCTTCGCAATCGTTTTTTTCCAGCCCGAATCTCGCGCACACCGCCGCTGGACACGTCGGCCATTGCGCGGTGACTTTTTCCGCGTCCAATTTTGCTCCCGATTTGGTCACGCAAAATCGACACCCTTGCGCGTCTTGGCATCCCGGCAATAACCGTTCGGAGCACTTTTTATCTCTGAACATGTGTCTCCCAACCGCTTGGTCCGAGACCGTGGAATCGCACGTTCCAGAAATCCCAATCTGTTTCACGCGCGCGTTGTGCTTCGCGATGTCCTTCACGTGCATTCGCCATCCGATCTCCGTCTTCGAGAAGCTGTCCCCGACGCATCCGATGCCGGAACTTTTTTCGCAGACCGAGTGCGGACACTGCGGCCATCCCGCGACTTTTCGAACCGCCTCTTCCGTTTGGCAAAATCTACACGCGGTCGGACTGCCACCATTTCCGAGACACGCCGGCGTCAACGACGGGTTCGAGAGACAAATCTTGTCCGGATACTGATAAATGCCCTTCTCCTCGTCCGCGGCTTCCCCGACGCAGGTTTCCTTCAACGCTTCGTCTTCTTCTTCTTCTTCTTCCGAGTCGTCGCCTGAATCGTCCGAACGTCTGGATCGTCCTCGGTCTCTCTCGTCTGAATCGTCGTCTGAATACCTTCTCCTTGGTTGTTGTTGTTGTTTGTCGTCGTCGTCGTCGTATGAATCGTCTTCTCTTTCGCCAAGGCGTCTGGAAGAGGCCGCGCGGGGACGATGTCGATGCTCGTCCGCATCGTCGTCATCATCTTCGTCGTCGTCGTCGTAGCGTCGTCTGGAAGAGTACCTCCTCTCTCTGTCGTCTGAATCGTCGTCGTCGTCGAGTCTGGACCATCGACCTCTTCCTAAACGCGGCAGGTAAACTCTTCCTCTCGTCGTCGATGACATCAACGTCGAACTCGTCGTCCCCAACAAGGGAACATTCGAATTATTCGAGTCCCCTTCGGGTTTGTGATGGTCATACCGCGTGCCCATCGTCGTCGTCGCGCTTTTGATCTCCGACGCGTACCCCGCGCACGCGAACGCGCCCGAAAGAAAGAGCACGCCTCCACAGAGAAGAAGAAGACTTTTATTACTACGTCCCACCACGCGTCGAACGAAGCTCGACGACGATGCTCCGTCGTCGTCGTTTTCATGAGTCGTCGTCAAAGACGGTCTCAATAAACCTTGGCGTTCCTCGTCTTCTTCAACCATTTGCACCGTCGTCGCGTGTACGGCGTTTCGACGATCGGTGGTGGTGGTGAAGCCCATACTACTATTAAGAGAGCAATGATAATACAAAAAGGAACCACACTTACGCGCGCGCGTTCTTCTTCTTCTTCTTCTTCTTCGTCGTCGTCTCAACACAAGCAGCGCGTCAAAGCGACACACAAAGGGAAAAAAGTGCGGGAAGATTCTACTACTACGTGCTCTTCTTCCTTTTGTTTTTTTTGCCCGCGGTCTTTCTTTTTTCAAAGTAATTTTTTTTTTTTTGGGGGGGGGGCATATGGCCTATATAGTATTCATTTTGGTCGTAATAAAA
>MDSZ01029336.1_pt1 | contig 15712 bp, 16 predicted proteins | sample 811201 | NCBI WGS metagenome assembly MDSZ01 (sample SAMN05326647, study PRJNA326480) | marine metagenome | isolation source: seawater | place: Indian Ocean: North | collected 2010
ATGTGAGACTGGTTATTATGAAGATATAGCATATGAAGTTGGCTGCAATTATAAAGATCAGCCAAGAGTTATGTATAGAAAATTTTTTGGATCTGGAGCTTTAAAAAACAAAGGAAATTCAGTTTGGAGAATTTACTCCATGACAAAACCTATAGTTAGTGTTGTTGCCTTGGCTTTGGTTGACGAAGGAAAACTAAGATTGTTTGATCATGTGGCAAGATTTTTACCTGATTTAAAAACTCCAAGAGTATTAATTTCAAAGGGAGCCAAAAAAGAGTACATCAGCACTACAGTACCTATGACGATTTTTCATTTATTAACTCATACATCTGGATTAACTTATGGATTTTTGAATGGATTGGTTGCAAACATATACAGGGAAGAAAAAATTCATTTTGATGGCTTGCTTTCACTGGAAGATGAAGTAAAAAAAATTGCAAAACTTCCTCTCGTTTTTGAACCTGGAACAAATTGGCACTATTCAGTTGCGACTGATGTTTTGGCTTATATTCTTGAATTAGTTTCAGGATTAACTCTTCCAGAATTGTTAAAAAAATATGTTTTTAATAAGTTGGGTATGAATCAAATAGGCTTTGATGTTCCTCCAAATAAAATAAAAAATCTGATTAAATGTTATGGTTCAAAGGATATTTTTGAAAACTTTCCCAAAGAAAGAATCAGTGACATATTTTCTAACAATCCAAAGCTAGAAGAAGTTAACTCTTTTTTATCATATCCTAGTGGATCTGAAGGAAAGTTTTCAAGGGGTGGTCATGGATTATTTTCAACTATTTCTGATTATGGTCTTTTTGCAGCATCAATGTTGAATGGGTTGAAGGGAATTTTAAGCAGAAAGAGCATGGAGTTTATGTTGCAAGATCATACTCTGTCTTCAATGAAACCTTTAATTATTAATCCAATATTAACTAAACCAAATGAAGGGTTGCAAGGTTATGGTTTTGGTTTTGGAGTAAGAATAAGGGGTAAAGGTAATACAGCATTATCAATGGGCTCTGAAGGCGAATTTGGTTGGGCAGGGGCAGCGGATACTTATTATTTAGTTGATCCTAAAGAAAATTTTTATGCAGTTTTTATGGCTCAGAACTTAGATCAGCCTGGAGGGTCATCTTTATTTAAACAAATGCTTTATTCAGCTTTAAAATAGGAATGTTAATTTAATTGTTTCATAATAATTTTACTGTAAAACTTTTTATATCATAGGTTGACCTTGATAAATTTATCTAAAAATCTTTATTTATCAAATTTTGCTTGCTTTATCGCGATGTTGATGTGGTCCTTAGGGTTTCCAGCTGGCGAACAACTCTTGGAGAGTTGGGGTGTTTTGTCATTAACCTTCATAAGATTATTTATTGGAGTTATGTTTTTAATTTTAATTTGGATCTTGGTGGAGGGATTCAAATCGCTTAATAATCCTTATTGGCTATATGGCATCTTTATAGGAGGTATTGGATGGGGTTTTGGGGCCATTTTATTGTTATTAGGACAGAAGCTGTCTGACCCTGTAACTCCAACTATTTGTGCTGCCATGATGCCAATTTTCGGAGCAATTGTAGAGATTGTTTTTGATAAAAGAAAAATTAATATTAATCTTATTTTGGGTATTATTTTAGCGGTTTGGGGAGGGTATTTAGCAACAGGGGTAAAATTTGAACAAGCAGGTTTTGGTCTTGGGGCATTGTTATGTATTATTTCAGTAATTCTTTTTGCATGGTGTACAAGAGCAACGACTATTGAATTGAAAAACTTAACTGCTATTGGACAAACAACTATAACTTTTACTGGTAGTTTAATTTGTGTGGCTTTGATTTATTTTATTTCTATTTTATTTTTTCAAGAAGAAATTGATATAGGAATAATAGATAAATATCATATTTCATTGCTTCTAATATTTACGTTGATTTCTTTGACAATTTCTCAAGCTATATGGCTTTGGGGAGCAAGAAGGCTGGGCATTTTACTAGCTTCATTTCATTCAAATTTAGTTCCATTTTATGTGATGATAATAATGGTGGTTGCGTTTAAAGACATATGGATATGGACGCAAGCTTTAGGTGCATTTTTAGTTGGATTGGGAGTTATTGTTGCACAATATAAAATTAAAAAACTATAGTTTTTTATATAATCCACTTATAATATATGTATGTCAGAAAATTTCAAAATCAATGATGAAAACATTTCCAATTTTTCCAAAGACGGATGTGTGGTTTTAAGGGGTGTTTTTAGAGAATGGGTAAATATTCTTCAAGAGGGCATTGAAACATTAATAAATAATCCAAGCCCTAGAGAGCGATCTTATCAACCTGAAGATGGTTCAGCACCTTTTTTTCAAGATTTATGTAATTGGCAAAGAATTAATGAATTTAAAGACTTTATTTTTAATTCTTGTATTGGTGATTTGTCAGTTCAATTGATGAATTCAAAATCAGCAATTTTTTTTCATGATCATGTTTTGGTTAAAGAGCCAGGTTCTTCTATTGTTACTCCCTGGCATCAAGATCAACCTTACTATTGTACTTCAGGCATGCAAACAGTCAGTTTTTGGATACCTCTGGATGCTATTCCAAAACATATTTCGCTTCAATGCATTGCTGGTTCACATTTATGGGGTAAAATACACAAACCCAAAAGATTTGATGGATCAGATTTGTTTGAAAATGATAATTCTGAAGAAGTCCCGGACATAGATAATAATAAGGAAAAATATAAGATACTTTCATGGGAAATGGAGCCTGGAGACGCAGTTGCATTTAATTTTAGAACTCTTCATGGCGCTTCAGCGAATTCTGGACAGCATTCTAGGAGAAGGGTTTTTTCAGCTAGAGTGGTAGGTGATGATGCTGTATTTGTTGATAGAAAAGGTAAAGGATCTCCGCCATTTGATCATCTAAAACTCAAGACTGGTGATAAACTGTCGGGTGAAGATTTTCCATTCATTTTTAACTGAGTTTTATCATTTTATCTGTTTTTTTTAAATAGACTTTCTCTTAAAAAAATTTATATATTTTTCTAACTTATTAAATAATGAGAAAAATTAATAAGGTTTTTAATTTTTTTATAGGTTTGGGAAATGAAATTTAAAGATTGGTATGATAGATCATCAAAGTCAGAAAAGGGTGGTTTAGATCAAGACGGTTTTATTAAAACTGCTGATAGATTTGTTAATTTAGCTAATACATTGAATAAAAGAGTTTTGGCTACTGAAATTCAATATACTATGTTATTTGCTTCTGCTCGCTACAGTGCACATGTGGGTAAAAATGTTTTGGAGATTGATAATCAAGAAAATTATATTGACCACCTGGTAAATCAATATAGAGATATGCTTCGTGAAAATTTTGCAGATCCAGCAGTCTAGGTATATTTTTGATGAAAAATTATAGTCTGTTTATTTTAATTTTATTAATTTTAACAGTTTTTTCAAAATCCAGTTCCGTATATTCTAATGAGAATATTTTATCTGAAAATGCTCAAAAAGGTTTAGAAATAGCTCAAGAACATTGTAGTAGATGTCATATTGTGAGCGAAAAAAATCGTTACAGTAGTATTGAAACCACTCCTTCCTTTTTTGGTTTAAGAAAAATGAAAGATTGGCATGAAAGATTTAATGAGTTTTTTGTCAGGCCACCACACCCTGCATTAGTTAATATTATTGATGTTACAGAGGAAAGGTCTAAAATGCTGCCTGCTTTTGTTCAAGAAATTGATTTAACTCTTGAACAAATTGATTATTTAATTAGTTATGTAAAAGGTCTAAAAAGGAAGAATTAAAAAAATAAGGTGGAAAATTATGTCTAAAGAAGAATTTACAATAAGTATTAGGAAGTATTTAAAACATCTTGGTGTTACTGGTCATCAAGTTATAGAGGACGCCATGAATAAGTCCGTCAAAACTGGAGAAATTCAACCGGGCTCAAAAATTTCAATTTCTGCAGAGATTACTATTGATAAATTAAATATTTCACACAAAATTGATGGCTCGTTAACTGTGCCAGATTAGAATGAAAAAACTTCAAAAATCTGAGATTATAAACGTTTTATCTAAGATAAATGATTTATCAAGAGGGAAAGATATTTATTCTTCAGGAAATGTTTCAGACATTTCCATTAAAGAAAATAATGTCCAAGTCACTCTTGAAGTTGAAAGCCATCGAGCAGGGGCTTTTGAAGTCATTAGAAAACAGGTTGAAAAATCTTTACATGAACTACCTAATGTTACAAATTGTGTTGTAATTTTGACAGCTCACGCTGCTCAAAAAGATCAAAATCTGCATGCTAATAAATCTATAAACAAAGAAGAAAATACTCATTCAATAGTTTTAGATAGTAAAGTTAAAACCTTTATTGCTTTGGGTTCGGGAAAGGGCGGGGTAGGCAAATCAACTACATCTGTCAATATTGCCGTTTCTTTGGGCTTGGAAGGATATAACGTAGGTTTGTTAGATGCAGATGTATATGGCCCATCGCAGCCAAGAATGCTTGGGGTTTCTGGAAGACCTCGAGCTATAGCAGGTGATATGGTGTCACCGATGAAAAATCATGGAATTTCAATGATGTCTATGGGTTTATTAGTCCCTGATGAAACAGCTATGGTTTGGAGAGGCCCAATGGTCCAATCAGCTCTAAACCAAATGTTGAATAATGTGGTTTGGGGGAATCTTGATGTTATGATAATTGATTTACCGCCTGGAACTGGAGATATACAAATATCGTTAGCTCAACAGGTGAATTTATCTGGTGCAGTTATCGTTTCAACCCCGCAAGACGTTGCCTTATTAGATGTTATAAAAGCTATAAGCATGTTTGAAAAGGCTGGAGTGAAAGTGTCTGGAATGATAGAAAACATGTCCTTTTGGGAGTGCCCAGATTGTGGAAGAGTGGATCATATTTTTGGAGAAGAGGGTGTTTCAAAAGAGGCAGATAGACGGAAAGTACCACTTTTAGGGAAGATTCCTCTTCATTCAGACATAAGAGAAGCCTCCGATGCAGGTTCACCAACGGTTATTTCACATCCAAAAACTTTACAAGCTAAAGCATACCGTGAAATTTCTAAAAAACTTATTGAAATTTTTGAAATTACAAAATCAAATGATTAAATTAATTGTTTGGAGAAATAAATGTCCGATTTTTATGAATTAGACCCACCAAAAGAGGGGGCAGATCCTCAACTGCCACCATTGTTTTCCAGCCAAAAAGTTTTAGAAGGCATGGATCCTTTTGATAAAGCTGTTGCGGCAGGAAGTTCGGGGGATGTTGGAACAGTTTTTTATTCTTCAAATAAAGACTTGCTTAACATCGCTATTACTCTTGGTCCAGAAGTTCCGAGAATTAAGGCTTTTCAAGTTCACTATGTTATGATGCTTGGATTAAGTGACGCCTTAGGGGCTCTTGCTCCTCCTGAAATAGAAATTTCTCATCTTTGGCCTAATCTTATGTTCATGAACAGAGGTCTTATGGGTAAAGTTTTGCTGATAGAGCCAGGAGGAGATCAGAATTCTGTTCCATCCTGGATGGTTTCGGGCGTTAAAATTCGGATTAAAGTAGATACATTGAAACTAGATGAAGTTCTTGAAGCAACTTCTCTGGAAGATGAAGGGGCATCTTTCTTATCAAATGTAAGAATCATTGAGGCAGTAACCAGACATTTTTTAGTGTGGCTTAATACATGGCAAGATGAGGGTTTTAAACCTGTCCATGACACTTGGATGGAGAGAGTATTAGAACAAATCTCTTTACCAATTTTACCCAATGGAAAGTCTGGAAAATGGGTGGCTTTAGATGAGAATGGCTTAGGATTATTTAAAATAGAAAATAAACATATTTCATTGTCTTTAGAGGATGCAAAAATAAACTCATGAAATTAGCAAAAACAATCAGGTTTGATAAGTCAGATTTAAATGTTTTTGAAATTGTTTCTGATGAAGGGGAATGGGCTATTTCTGGAGCTTTCGAGTATTCAAAAGATACGATCAGTTCTCTAAGTGGGAAAAGAAAACAAAGTTTTGCAAATGGGTTTCTCGGCCTTAATAGTTTTGGTAGATCAACACTAGTAACTGTTACATCTATTAATAAAGATGAAAAAATTTTATTAATTAACAATTTAGCAAATTATTTTGTAAAATCTTATGGGGCGCCAAGCTTTAATCTTGCTTATCCTGTAGCCGAAGATGAAATTAAGTTTATGATGGATTTGTGTCAAAATCAAAAATTGGGAACATTATTGGCTGTGAATAGAAAATTTGAAACAGATGGTATACATGAAAGCTTTAGTAATTTGCCTAAGCCTGATGCCTGCTCAAATCAAAAAATATGGACCACAGTTGAAAATGAATAATTTTTTCGATGCATATCAATAGGTTGTAAATGGTTTTACTTGGTCAAGATTTTTGGAGATCTTCGGGTTGGCATTTATTAGAAAAAAATTCTAATGGGTGGTTGTCAGTTACAGATGATTTTTTGGCCGCATATTTTGCTCGACCTGAATTAGTCCCTATTGAAGAATCTTGCAAAAATGAAAGAGATTTGCATAAAAAATTAATTCTTGACCCTCGGCTTGATGTTCAACCAAATATACTTTCAAGTTTTAAGGATCAGGACGCTGCTTTTAATTATCAAGTGGTTTTAAATTTCAGGGACTTTCTTTTGAAATATGATTCCATAGAATCAGCCTATATGGCAATATCCAAAGGTGAAAAAATTAATTTCCCACCTTTGTTTGTTAATCATTTAGCTCACGTTATTGTGCGATCTATTGTTGATGGATGGTTAGACCCATTGCATATAAGGGCTTCTGAAATTTTATTTAGAGAACAAACTATAACAGTTGATAGTGGTAAAGTAATGGTTGCAGACAGAGCAACCGTTCAGTTTCAAACTCAGCAAAATTCAACTGTTAAAGGTTCAGGAAAAAAAGATATGACGCAAATTGATGTTTTGACAGAAGATACTGCAGATGAATATTGGGAGCGATCTGATAATTTTGATACTGCGATTGATATTGCTTTTACTCAACCAGGGCTTGATGGATTAGCTAGAGTTTTTGAGTCTTGGGTTTCTCATTTTTATAAATTTTCTCTCCAAGTGCGTCCTATGTCTCGAATAGATGATGAAAAGTGGAAATGGCATGTCGGTTTGGACTCCTCTTCAAATTCTATTTTAAATGATCTTTATAATGGCAAAGATGTTTCCGAAGAAAGATTGAAGCAGATATTGGCTTTATTTTCCTTGAGTCCTGACAATTCAAAAGTATTTTTGGATAGTATAGGGGGGCATCCAATATATCTTGGTTTATCAATGAATGAATTTGGAGTGATGAACTGTAAACCTCAAAATCTTCTAGTTAATCTGCCTATTTCAAACAAATGATTTAATTATAATCATCTGTCGTTCTAGGTTTAGGTCGGTCTTCAACATCAAGAATTTTGTCATTTTGCTCAAATTGTGAGGATACTCTGCAGTCTTCACACATCAGGATTAGATTTTGTTTTTCCTCGCTTAAAAACATTGAATGAGATGTAAGTCGATTTTTAATAGATTCAATTGATTTCTTAGTTCCGAAAATTTTCCCACATTTAATGCATGGGAAAGGTTCATCTTCATTAATAATTTCATTTGAGAGAGCACTGTCAGATAAATTGTATTGAGGGATTAGAGAAATAACTTTTTCGGGACATGTTTTTTGGCAAAGACCACATTGAAGACATGCATCTTCTCTAAAAAGTAATTGTGGTGATTCAGGATTATCTTGCAAAGCTCCTGCAGGGCAAACACTTACACAAGCAAGGCATAAGGTACAACCATCACTATTGACTTCAACTTTACCATAAGGAGCATTATCAGGAAGTTCTATGATTTCATTTGAATATTTATTTTCTTTTGCAAGACCTTTTATTGCGGTTCTAACTATACTTTTTGAAGTGCCAGTTGCTACAAATGGAGAAAAATTATATTTGGCAATGTTGTTAGGCAAATTAATTATATCATTAAACTCTTCAGGGTCGCTTAATTCATATATTTTAAACCTTTCTATCTCATTGATACCAATACCGCTTAATAATGAATTGGCAAGTTTTACTTGATTATGTAAAACTTCATTTTCTGAAGACTTGTTAGGGTCAGCTAAAATAATAATTTCAGAAAAACCCATAGCATTCGCGCCTATTAACAAATCATGGCCTGATCTACCTATAGAATGAATTTCAATTGGAATAACATCGTAAGGCAAGCCATCATAAACGCGTGATAAAAAGGATATTATTCCTGATCCATGCGTTTCATCATGTATTAAAAGACGAGGCATAGCCTTTTCTAGCTTTATAAAATTTTCAGCTATATAGGAAAGTCTGTTAAGTAATTTATCTATAGACGGCCAAATAACTTGGGCTGCTCCGGATGGGCAGACAGATCCGCACATACCACAACCTCCACAAATTGCTGTGTCAATTTCAACAACATCTCCATTTGGCTTAATTGCTCCCGCAGGGCATGCATCCAGACATTTTGAACAACCATTAATTTGATTTCTAGAGTGAGCGCAAAGGGTATCATCTAAACTTACATAAATTGGTTTCTCAAATTCACCAATTTTCGATTGGGTGTCACTAATTAGTTTTTCAAGAGCTAAAGGGTCTTTAGAATCAACTTTGAAATAGCCATCGCGTTTGTTATGTGCAGTTAATAAGGGATCACCATCAGACAAATCAATGAAAATATCACATTGAGAAGATACATCATTACTTCTATTGCCAAAAACTAGGTATTCCCTACTATAAGGCAATGCTTCAGCAAAATCATTAATCTTAAGATCAAAATTACAAAAATACCCAGATAAATTTGTTACTTTACCCGTTGAAATTAAAAAATTTGAATTTTTTGGAGGTAATATTTGTTCATTATCTGTTATCAAAGCAGTAACGCCTAGAAATTCTGATAGTCCTTTGGCTGCATATAAAACAGCATCACTTGGTCCGTAAATGAGACATCTTCCTACTGAATTAAATTCCATACTTCGAGTAATTTCAGAAGAAGTAGCCATCCTTGTAGCATCTAGAATCATTGAAGAAATTTTTGAAGAAGCTTTTTTAGCTGATTTTGACCACCCGGCATTCTCGCGAATATTAAACATATAGGGTATTTCTATTTCATTTTCTTCAGCAATTTCAGAAAAAAGCTTTGCTTGATATGTACAAGCAATTAAAAGGGGTTTATTTTCATCAGAACAGTTTTTGAGAGCCTTTTCAAATTCATTAATTTGATCAGTGCAAAGTGAATTATAGATTTCTGGAGGTTCTTTTATATTGCATCCTGAAGAAATTTTTTTTGCATCAAGAGGCATTGTTTTACCACAATTACATAGCAGGACTTCTGTGTCATTAACATTCATTTTGAACTATTCCTTTGATTTTATTGCAAAAAAAATAAACAAATTAATTACTTTTTTTTGTAATTAATAACTGTAACATAAGATGAGAGTGTAAACTGTCAATATTCTAATTTTAAAAATTTAATATAAAACTATTTGTGATTAAGAAATTGAATGCAAAATATTACTCCTAAATTAAAGCATGTTTTGATGCCTGTTAGAGTCATACTTTTAAGAAAGAAGTCTAAAAGTCCTTGGATTAAATTTAATTGGTCTGTTTATGACGTCCTTCCAGGAAGTGGAACAAACGACAGCTCAATTCAACCATTAATCGATGATAATCATTTAGATAGTAAACATACTGGAAAGAGTGATTTGTTTAAGGTTGAAACAGAAATAGATCTGCATAGAGCTGAAGCCGAAGCATATGTTGAAAATTTAGGCTCTTCTGATCCTTCTATTTACATTGTTTTAAGACCTGATGCACCTGATGAAGAGCCCTCTGAACATGGTATAGTTCTTGAAAGTGTTAGTTTATCACCATACATTATTCAAGACTATGAAGATATTGGAGAAGATCAAATAGAAAAAGTTGCTTTAGGTGGTCCTATAGCAAAATTTTTAGAAGATTTTGTTAGTAATCATTTTAAACCTGTAAAGTTTAAAAAAAGGCAAAGAGATAGGAAACATATAACTGATTTAGTTGAAGAAGGAAAAGGTGACCCAAGAGTGCGTCAAACTTCTAATATTTTTAGAGCGCCAACTAAAAAAAAATTAAAATAAAGATTAGTAATTAAGCGAACAAAATATGAATAAAGATAAAGACAATAACAATCAATCAAATATTAATAGTGAAAAGGACAGTTTTTTCAGTCGTTGGTCTAAGAAAAAATCCGGGATTGTACCTGAAGAAAATGAAATTTTGGAAGAGAATTATAGTAATAAAAACGATCAAGCCATTACAGAGACTAAAGAGGAAGAGGAAGAAAGAAATTTATCTATTGATGAATTGGCTAAGAAATACAAAGTTGTTAATCCTGAAAGTCTCAATAATTCTCTGGATCTAAGGGAGTTTATGAAAAATAAAATTCCAGATCGTTTGAAACAGTTAGCTCTCAGAAGGCTGTGGAAAGTTGTTCCTATTTATGGCGAGGTGTCAGAGCTGGTTGAATATGGTGAGGACTTTACAGACGCTGCTACAGTTGTTGATGGACTTCAAACCGCGTATGTAGTTGGTAAGGGTTATGCAGAAAAGTTTATAGAAAAATCTGAAGAAGTTTTGGATAAACAAAATACAGATTCAAATAAAGATTTAAACAATAATCAAGAATTTAAAACAATTACAGAAAATAATGATCAGAATGAAACTAAAACTGAATCCAATTCTTATGAAGAGAAATCAAATAAAAAAAATAAAATTAAGCAAAAATCATCTGAGGGTCAAAGCCTTCCAATAAATAATCAAGATGCAAATGTTAGGCTTGAACAAAAAGAGATTCTTAAAGAAAAAACAGATCAGAAAAGTAAAATTATTAGACCTCAAAAAATGATTTTCAAAAAATAAATTATAAAAATCTATTCTTTTTTTAATTTAAATACTCTTTTAAGTACTCTTTCAATAATTTTAGACAAAAAAAAATTTTTTTTTAACAAAAAGTCTTGTCAATTTTTTTTGTTTATATATTATATCTTAAATGGAATGAATCTATTTCCTAAATGGAAATAATCAGTACCATATTAGTACTAATTAATTAGGGATTAATTTATGGTTTCTAATGCGCAAAAAACCGTAAATAAAATATCAGAAGAAGAAGCTGTCCGTGCGGATATGTATACTTTTCTGGCCAGTGTGCTCCAGGTTGAGCCCTCAAAAGAATTAGTTTTGTCATATTCAAAGCTCGACGGCGACAATACGTCTGTAGGTAAAGCATTTGGTGTTTTATCTAATTTAGCAAAAAAAATTCCAGTTGAAGACATTAGGTCTGAATTTCATGACCTTTTTATAGGTGTTGGTCGTGGTGAATTAATGCCATATGGATCATATTATATTACTGGTTTTCTTCATGATAAGCCTCTTGCTAAACTTAGACGTGACTTAAATGCGATGGGTGTGCAAAGGGAAGACAATATTAAAGAGCCCGAAGATCATATTGCTTGCTTGTGTGAAGTGATGGCGGGTTTGATTTTGGGAACATTTGGTAAGCAATTCAGTCTTTCTGAGCAAAGAAGTTTTTTTAGAAAACATATTCAACCCTGGGCAGAACATTTTTTTACTGATTTAGAGGGTGCGAAAACTGCAATTTTTTATTCTCCTGTTGGTACAATAGGAAAACTATATATGAAAATTGAAGAAGAAGCCTTCGAAATGGATGCATCAAGGTAGCGTAGGCCCTTGTTGTTTAGGCCTTTTGAATAAAAGGGCCAACAAAATATAAAGGAGACTAATAAATGTCAAAAAATAATAAAGGAAAAGTTGATAGAAGAAAATTCCTAAAGATGTCAGCTATTGGTGCTGCTTCTGGTGGGGCAGCTTTAGCTGCAAAGAATGTTTCTGCTGAAACTTTACCAACTGGTAAAGGTTTAGGTTATAGAGAAACAGAACTTGTAAAAACTTATTATTTAACAGCCCGTTTTTAGTAACGGAAAAGGAGACTAGATTATGTTAAGGAAGAAGACGAATGGGGTGGCGATTGGCTCCCGTACATCATCTTTCATCGGAAAGGCAGCTTCTAAGATTGTTGATCGTCGTACATTTATACGAGGTTCGGGTCTTGCTGTAGGTGGTATTGCCGCTGTTACTGCTTTATCCGGTCGAATGGTTAAACCTGCCATGGCTTCAGGTGCTGGTGGAAATGTTAGTGTTAAAAAGTCAATTTGTACTCACTGTGCTGTAGGATGTACCGTAGTTGCAGAAGTTCAGGATGGAGTTTGGACAGGTCAAGAACCTGGATGGGATAGCCCAATCAACTTAGGTGCGCATTGTGCAAAAGGCGCATCTGTACGTGAGACTGCTCAAGGCGAAAGAAGGCTTAAGTATCCAATGAAGCTTGTTGGCGGTAAATGGCAGAGAATTAGTTGGGAAGATGCCATAAATGAAATTGGCGACAAGATGCTAGATATCAGAAAAACCTCAGGCCCAGACTCAGTGTATTGGCTTGGTTCGGCAAAGCATAATAATGAACAAGCATATTTATTTAGAAAGCTTTATGCTTATTGGGGCTCAAATAACGGAGACCACCAAGCAAGAATTTGCCACTCAACGACTGTTGCAGGTGTTGCAAATACATGGGGATATGGAGCAATGACTAACTCATTCAATGATATCCATAACTCGAAAGCAATTTTTCTTATTGGTGGAAACCCTGCAGAAGCACATCCAGTCTCTCTTGTTCATTTAATGAAAGCTAAAGAGCAAAATAATGCGCCATTGATAGTTTGTGATCCAAGGTTCACTCGAACTGCTGCTCATGCTGATGAATATGTGAGGTTTCGCCCTGGAACCGACGTAGGTTTGATTTGGGGTATTCTTCATCATATTTTTGAAAATGGATGGGAAGATAAAGAGTTTATTCGTCAGCGTGTATGGGGTATGGACCAAATTAAAGCTGAAGTTGCTAAATGGACACCAGAAGAGACAGAGCGTGTCACTGGAGTTCCTGGATCTCAGTTAAGACGGGTTGCTAAAATTATGGCTAATAACCGACCTGGTACATTTATTTGGTGTATGGGTGGAACTCAACATACAACAGGAAACAATAACACAAGAGCTTATTGTGTATTCCAGTTAGCTTTAGGAAATATGGGTACTACTGGTGGTGGAACAAATATTTTCCGTGGCCATGACAATGTTCAAGGAGCTACAGATTTTTGTGTTCTTTCTCACTCACTTCCTGGATACTATGGATTGTCTGGCGGAGCATGGGCGCATTGGTCACGAGTATGGGAAGAAGACCTTGATTGGCTTAAAGGGCGTTTTGACAAAATAAAAGGAAAAGACGGCAAAGAAAAGTCACTTATGAATTTGAAGGGTTTTCCAGTTTCAAGATGGATTGACGGTGTCCTGGAAGATAAAGAAAACATGGATCAGCCTGATAATCTAAGGGCTATGGTTTTCTGGGGTCATGCTCCAAACTCTCAAACACGTTTGCCGGATATGAAAAAAGCCATGGAAATGCTTGATCTAATGGTGGTTATAGATCCATATCCAACAATGTCTGCAGTTTTGTCAGACAGAACGGATAATGTTTATTTACTTCCTGCATGTACTCAGTTTGAAACATATGGTTCCATTACAGCTTCAAACAGATCTTTGCAATGGAGAGAGAAAGTCATTGATCCTTCATTTGATTCACTCCCAGATCATACAATTATATATAAATTTGCGAAAAAATTAGGTTTTGCAGATCGTATGTTCAGGAATATCAAAGTGAATAACGATGAACCATTGATTGAAGACGTAACCCATGAATTTAATAGGGGAATGTGGACAATTGGATATACAGGCCAGTCTCCAGACAGGCTTAAAGCTCATATGCAAAATCAGCATACTTTTGATAAGACTACTCTCCAAGCAATTGGAGGGCCAGTTGACGGAGAATATTATGGTATGCCGTGGCCTTGCTGGGGTACGCCAGAACTCAAACATCCAGGAACTCCAAATCTTTATGATACATCAAAGCCTGTAGCTGAAGGAGGTCTCTGCTTTAGAGCTCGTTTTGGTGTTGAAAGAAATGGTGATAATCTATTGGCTGAAGGATCTTATCCAGTCGGATCAGAAATTAAAGATGGGTATCCTCAATTTACAATGGCTATGCTTAAAGATCTGGGATGGGACAAAGACCTAACAGATGCTGAAAGAAGTCATATTGAAGGGTTGGCTGGTGATAAAACCAACTGGAAAATTGACCTTACTGGAGGAATTCAAAGGGTAGCAATTAAACATGGATGTGCACCTTTTGGAAATGCAAAGGCAAGGGCTGTGGTTTGGACTTTCCCGGATCCAGTTCCTATCCATAGAGAACCACTTTATACAAACAGACGTGATCTAGTTGCTGACTATCCAACTTATGAGGATAGACATGCATATAGATTACCTACTATGTATAAATCAATTCAGGAAGTTGACCACTCTAAAAACTTTCCAATGATCCTGACTTCGGGACGGTTGGTTGAGTATGAAGGTGGAGGAGATGAGACAAGGTCTAATCCATGGCTTGCTGAACTACAACAAGATATGTTTGTTGAAATCAATCCAAGGGATGCTAACACAATTGGCATTCGTGATGGTGACATGGTGTGGGTAAAAACACCTGAAGGAGCCCAGGTTAAAGTAATGGCAATGATTACTGAGCGGGTTGCGGCAGGAGTGGCTTTCATGCCTTTCCATTTTGGAGGTCATTATCAAGGTGAAGATCAAAGACATAAATATCCAGAAGGGGCTGATCCAATCGTTCTAGGTGAAGCTGCTAATACAGCCATGACATATGGCTATGATTCAGTAACACAGATGCAGGAATCAAAGTGTTCCCTCTGTATAATTGAACGTGCGTAAAGGAGGTATATCATGGCACGAATGAAATTTTTATGTGACGCAGAAAGATGCATAGAATGTAATGCTTGTGTAACTGCATGTAAAAATGAACATGAAGTACCTTGGGGCGTTAACAGAAGAAGAGTTGTTACTATTCAGGATGGTAAACCTGGGGAAAGATCTATATCAGTCGCTTGTATGCATTGCTCAGATGCACCTTGTATGGCTGTTTGCCCAGTTGATTGTTTTTATCAAACTGATGAAGGCGTTGTACTTCACTCCAAGGATTTATGTATAGGATGCGGTTATTGTTTTTATGCATGTCCATTTGGTGCACCACAATTTCCACAAGCTGGGAATTTTGGTTCACGAGGTAAAATGGATAAGTGTACATTCTGTGCAGGAGGTCCTGAAGATGACATGTCTGAAAACGAATTTCAGAAGTATGGAAGAAATCGTTTAGCAGAAGGTAAATTACCATTATGCGCTGAAATGTGTTCAACAAAGGCTTTATTAGCAGGTGATGGTGATATTGTATCAGATATCTTCCGTGAAAGAGTTGTTGCACGCGGTTTTGGAGCAGGTGCTTGGGGTTGGGGAACTGCTTATTCTATTAAAGGTTCTTAAAGTATAAAATCAATGAAGCCAAATTTTGGCTTCATTGATTTAAATTAAATCATTTAATAGGTAATAAGTGAATTTAGTAGTTCTTAACATTCTAAGTTTAAAAAAATTTATTTATGTCAGTATTTAAAAATTATTTATTAATTTTCTTTATGTTAACTTCTTTATTTCTTTCTGGA
>MDSZ01021653.1_pt1 | contig 15711 bp, 16 predicted proteins | sample 811201 | NCBI WGS metagenome assembly MDSZ01 (sample SAMN05326647, study PRJNA326480) | marine metagenome | isolation source: seawater | place: Indian Ocean: North | collected 2010
GAACTATCCCCCGATTCTATTTCTACTATTCTCTTTTTCTTTGATTTTTTAGGTTCTTTTCTATATACAGTTTCCTCTATTCCATCATCAGCATCAAAACTTATTTTAGACTCCTTGATTTCTTTTTCTGGAACCCTGGGAGTGTTTTGTGTACTTTTTGCCTTCTTTTTCTTATTTAATCCTGCTAACATATCAGGGGTTATAACATCTCCTACCGATTTGGATATTTGACCGATCATGGTAGTCATTTGTTCGCTATCAATTTCCTTTCCATCCTTTAATTGTTCAGGTGGTTCTATTTTACTTGCTACCTGTTGAGCAAGTTTCATTATCTGACCAATGTCAGGCATCTGACCGTTCATGTTTATATAAAAAAATATTTTAATAAAAAAAAGTGACCGCATTTACCGCTTGTCTAAATCTATCCTTTCTTTTTTCTTATCTTTATCTTCTACGAATACGACCTTTTTTTCATACATTGATTTTCTTTTCTTATCCTTTACCGGAGTATTTAATTCTTCGATTTTGTCAAATGCTCCCTTTCCTTTATATATCTCGTTTCCTCGTCCAACAATGATTAAGGGAAGTATATCTATATTTATTTGAGAATCAAATTCATCTTCCTTGTAATTTATATAATCTATATCTATATTAGGTACAGAGCTTATTACTGATAATAACCTCATTGAAGGTTGGCAATCTGGATGAAAAACTACTGTTATTTTAGTGGACATTTGGTTATATATATTATAAATTTTTTATTTTATAAACGTATTTAACGTCTTCTACTAGAAGCATATAAATTATTATTAGATAGTTTATATTGTTTTATATTTTCTGCTTTTTCTAAAGATTTTTCTTCTTTTTCTACTTTTTTCTTCGGATTTTCTTTTATAAATTTTTTTGCTTCATCTAACAATTCCTGATCAAAACCAGGGGTCAATTTAGCTTTTGTGTAATTTTTATAAACTAAGTCAATGTCTCCATTTTCCATCCCTTCTTTTATGTTTTTGGTTACTTGTTTTAATGTTAATACAATTCTGGGAACAGTTTTTTCGTATTCTTCTATAACATTAAATATAGTTATCCTCCCTAAAATTTTTTCTTGTAATTTTAATAAATCAATATTGTGTTTTATAGAGAAATCTATAGCCTGTGAATCTGCGTTTATTTTTTCTATTATATTATAAATTAAATTATCTTCTGTTACAAGTATATTATACGCTGTTCTATTCATTGCTTCATAAATATCATTTAATGTTATTAATAATTTACCATTTAATTCTCCACTTGGTTGTATAAAATTTAAGGGTATGAATTGTTTATTTTCTATTTTTTCTTTTTTATATACACCCATGTCCGAGATATATTCTATAGTCTTCAATCTCCAATAATAAGACCTATGATTTTTTAAAAATTCATAATTATCTTTATGAATGTAACAAAAAACAGATGTCGTCTTCTTTTTTAATTCTTGACCCATTTTTCTAAAATCAGATTTATTTAAAATTAATATATCATCCGTGTCCTTTATTATACAAGAAACTGTATTATCTTCATTTATTTGCTTCGGTATCACATATTGCTCATTTATTTTATATTCTTTATTTATTATTATCCGAACAGGAACGCTATAATTTACAAATTCTTCTTTGTATATAGTTAATTCTATATAATCGCCTACTAATGTTTTTTTATCTATTACTTTCTTATCTTTTTGCAGAGGCTCATACCCAGACATTATCCATTCAGTGGCTTCTTCTTGTACGGTGTCTACATTTATTCTAAATTTAGGAGTTTCAACTGATAATTTTTTATAATATCTATATAACCTTGATTTTTGTTCTTTTTTCAAAATAGTTATTTCGTCTTTCGTTAAGTCTTTTATTTTTAACAAGGATTCTATATGTCTCATCGAGTCCTCTACTGCTTTTTTCCATAATATATTTTTATTAGCATTTTTAAATGGGAAATCTTTTATTTGGAAATTTTTTAATTCATCATCTTCTATCACGACTCCTTTACATTTTTCTTCTATCCATTTACATTTTAATCTAAGACCTTCCATTTCTAAAGAATATGAGTTTTCATTATCACATGATTGTTTGTTTAAAAATCTAGAACAAGAATCAAAATTATCTACGCTTCTTTTTATTATTTTTTTATAAGAAATTCCTTCTCTGAATTTTATTTTTTTACCTCTTTCATTTAAATATTCTACGATTATATAATATTCAGAAATCGTAAAATCATATTCTCCGCGATCTTCAAATATTGCGGGCCCTTCTAATATTATATAAGAATTATCTACTAAATTTTTTAATTTAGAGTTATAAATAGGAATTGTGTCTTCATTATATGAAAATGGTACCGCATATTTTTTAACAGGGTCTTTTATAACAGAAAATGTTTCTCCTGGTTCTTCTACTCCAAGTCTTGGTCTTAATGTATAAGATATAGTTTTTATTGGGGTTTTCAAATACTCATAATAATCATTATTATCATTTGGTATAAATTTTTCCTTTTCTACTTTTAAATCTAATTTATTATAATCTTCTATAAAATTCATTATATATTTATACAGTTCGAAACTATCATCCTGTATATCCAAATTAAATAACTGAGCCAATTGTTCCAAATCTTTCCTTGTGTAATTTTCCCTGATGATTTCTCCATCTTGGGAATACATATAAAATTGAGGGTAAAATCCTCCATGTATATATTTACCTTCTATTCTTATATAATCAACTTTACCAGTTGGTTTATAATCACTAACGATGGGTGGTTTATACTCGTTATATATATCATTTTTTATTTTCTTCATGTTTTCCTCGAATTTTGCAGATTTCATTATTTTTATAGCTTTTCTGTAAATATTAGCTTTTTTGTCACTTTCTGGAGGAATATAATAAGAATCTATTTCGTCCCCTCTTAAACTATATATATATCTTTTCAAATCGTCGCCGGACATTTCAATTAATTTATTAAGTCTCCCTATATCCATAGATTCGATTTTCCCTTCGGTTATTATAAATTCTGTTACCACATTTGATAACATAACTGGTTCGACATTTTTGTACTTTTCCATTTCTTCTCCAGTTTTCCACATCTCAAATTTACCCAAAAAAATACAAAACCCTTTATATTCATTTGTTATGGTTTTAATATGCTCATTGTATTGAGTTGGGGACTTAGAAATATTGAAGATTATATTTTCAGTAAAAAAAGATAAGTCTGAATATTTTATCACGTCACAGCTTTTAAACAATCTTCTTAGGTTTATTTCATTTTCAACTCTTTCTTTTATTTTTGCTACTGTATAAATTCTTCTAGAGGGAAGCCTATTTCTATTTTTAAGTAAAAATCTAAGACGATAATTAACTTCTATATAACCATCTGGTACTTCTAGTTTCTCGTATTTTTTTAAAGTATCTTCCCATTGTTTTTTTTCTGTGTATTGTTTCATCATTTCTGAAATTTCTAATAATGAAATTTCACTGTGGTTTATCTTAAATGTTTCAAAATCATGATTTGTATCTTCTAATTCATCAGAATATTTTTCATAATAATCTGTTTTTGGTCTCCATTCTAGTAATGTTTTTATACATTTTTCTTTATCATTCAAATCTATATCATCCTCTGGTAAAACTTCTGGGGTTTCATAATTAATTAAACTTAATATAGAAATATTACGTTCTACAAAATTATTAAATGTTTCTTGAAAATTTTTAAATATAAATATAATTTTATCTATCATAAATTCATAATTGTTAGATGCGTAATTAAATATGTCTTCGCTTAATTTTTCTACTAAAACCTGAGACATCGGGTAATAGATTGTAATAAAATCTTGTAATTTATATTCACCCCTTTTTTTCATCTCATTTATTTCAGTTTTTTTTCTTAGAAGTTCTTTTAATGGTACCTGACTGTTATCATATAAGTAAATATCAGGATCTTGTTTATTTTTTAAATAAGAAGATATCTTCATTATCTTAGAAATCAAAATATCTTTCGAATCTCCTCTTAATCTCTTTGAATTTTCCAATAAAATATTCTTTAATTCTTCTAAATAATCTTCGAATGAAATAAATCTTTTAACAATATTCTTTTTTCCTTCGCCTGTTAAACTGACCCTAAGTTCCCATGCCTGTGCTATTTCTGTTTTGTCACCTGAATTTGTTGTTAATTCTTTATATAATTCGTCTGGCATCGGTTTTATAGTTACATAATTGTCAAGGCCTTCCCCTATATCTTTTTTGTTTATGCCCTTTTTCAGGGCCAAATAACTCATCGACCCCTTTTCCTGATAAATTTCGGTGTTATCCAGTTCGTCTAAGCTAGGTCTTATATATTTATAATCACTGAATAAATTTTTATCTATTTTATAATACTTTGCGTTATCTTCGTTTAGAATTTTTTTCAAAGAATCATAATCTACTGGATTAGAATTGAACATAAAAACGTTCTGTTTATTTTCCTTAAGTCTTTCTATATACGTCATGTATTTATATGGAATAACTCCGGCACAATCTATTAAATCGTCCCTTGATAACTGTCTTAGTTTGTCTTTTAGATTATCTATTCTTTCCGAAAACAGTTGTTCATCCGGTGATAATAAATTATTATACCCTTTATTGCGTTTTATATCCATCTTCAACTTTGTGTTGACTGGTACTATCTTCTTATACTTGTAACCACTTTTAGATTGATCGTTTATTGAAGTTGTAATTTCATAAGAATCAGTGTGATAATCTATCAATTTTTTAGATTTTTCCATTTTTTTAATATAATCATCCATTTCCGGAGAAAAATTATCGTTTGTTATTTCTCCTGTTATTTTTTTATTATAATATTCCGTTAATTCATCCTTTTTTATATTTCTAGGCAAAGAAGGTATCGTTATTCCGTGTTTTTTAGCTATTTTTTTATTATAAGATTGTTCTTGTTTTTCTAACTTTAATAGTTTCTCTTCTAAAGAAGAATCTATTTTAACAGGTTTCTTAGAATATTTCTCTCTTATTTCAGTTTGTTTTAATATGTTATATTCTTGTCTTAATAATTCCAGGTATTTTTTATTAAAATCCTCTTCGGATACATCGCCTTTTTTATAATCATCTGATAGTAATTTCTTTTTTTCATTTATATTATTAACTATTCTTTGTTCGTCTTCGTCTAAAATATGAGTTTTGGTTTTAACATCTATGTAGTATCTAGTTTTAAACATTTCTCTATCATATTCTTCCTGTGAAATTGTATTTGTAGAAATCATTTCTGATAACAAATCCTGATAATTAGATAAACTTTCTTCTTCGTCGTAAAGTTCAATTTCTCCTTCCTCGGACATTTCTCCTTCGGACATTTCGCCTTCGGACATTTCTCCTTCGGACATTTCGCCTTCGGACATTTCTCCTTCGGACATTTCGCCTAAATAATCCTCGTTTTCTGAGTATTCTTCTAATGAAATATTACCTTCCATTTATATTATATTATATATAATAAAAACCTAAAAAAAATTATAATTATTATACAAATGCAAACAGTGTATTTGTTAAAAAATTGTATAAAATCATATAATGCACTAAAAAAATTATATACAACCCCTGATATATCAACTAATATTATAATAGTTGATAGAATTCAATCTAAGATATTATTTTTAGATAAACGTGTTAAAAAATTTCCATTTATAATAAACACTCAGCCTACTAATATAGGTTTAATACCAAAGACTTCGAGGGTTTTACCTCTAGAATTGTTTTTAAGTTTAAAAAACAAAGGGAAAAGAAAATATACAAAACCAAAAAATAAAAAACACAAAGACAAATATAATTATCATTATATAAACAATAAATATCTAAACGGAATTTACGATCAAGACCATGATTCTTATAAAAAATATGTGTCTAGAAATAATTACAGTAATAATTATATATCCAGAAACAAATATAAAAAAGAACCAATGATAAGAAAGGAAATAGAACCAGACGGAAGTATAAATATAATTTTAAATAAATAAATGTTGATTTATATCATATAATGGTAGTATGGGATTTTAATGAAGATAAAAATTATATAAAGGTAAATGGTTATAAAGTTTTAAATACAGCAACTTCTGAGAAAGCGTCTAATTTACTGAAAAGAATAGAGAAATTTATTTACATTCTGTTTAAAAAACTGATAAAACATGAAAAAATAACACCAGAAATCCATTTATTATTAACAACCCCTTTCTATTTACAGGAAATGCAATTAGAAAAAGATCAAGGAACTATAAAATTTCTGGGGTTAAATAAACCAAAAATTGTTACAAGAACAAATAAAATAAAAATAGGACTAGATGGAAACAAAAGAGCTAAGTATAGAGTAATATTTTTAACTTTAAGAGACGACAACGGGAGATTAAAATCTTTAAATTCTTTAAAATCTCTCGTAATACATGAATTAGTTCATACTGCGTTAAATCACGTAACTTGGAAAGACGACAATCATAAAAAGGAGTTTTATGAATTTGAAAATATTTTGAAAAAATATAAAAATTAGACAATAAAATTATTTATTAAATAGAGACTTATAGCAACTATTACACCAGATAACGAATCTGTTATAAAAGAATATGTAAATCCAAGTGGTTTATAATAATGCTCATTTAAAACAGGAAAAAGACCAGAATATCTCATGGGGATTCCTATAATACCAGATAAAAATAATGTTAATATTAAACTATAATAATTGTTTAATTTTAATTTAAAAGTGTCTATAGTGTATATATAAAGTATATAACATAATGCGCCTACAAACCCCGCTAACAAAGCCGCGGATAACACTGTATGTTTCTCAAAATAATTTTTTAATGTTTTAACCCATTTCATTTTTTCTATTCCCAAAAAAGAAATTTTACCCTCGGACATCATTCTTAAGACTATATCCCACAACCCGGTTATAATAAATACTAAATGTAGATTTAAAAATCTTTCCTTTGTCCACATTTAGTATTATATAAATGTTAAAATTATTCTTTTTGTTTTTTCCAAGAACTAGCCGCCTGTTTAAAAGCATCTTTATGATTATATTTATCGCCCAATTTTTCTTTTAATTCTTTTAATTTTTTAGACATAAATAAATTGTATTCAGACTGTGCTCTAGGTTTTTTTTCTCTTTTTTTATCATTAACGGATAATTTATCTTTTAATTCTTTTATCTCGTTTTCTAATTTTAAAACCCTATCGTCCATTTTTATATTCATATTATATTTAATTTAACAAATAATCGCATAATTTTTATAAAATTTTTTATTAAAATCTATAAATAGATTATTTTTATAACGTGGATTGTTTAACTTAAATAGCTGATATTTTGTTAACTCCCATGGCCATTTTAGAATAGACTCATTTTTGTTTATATTATAAATAATTTTTTTATTATTACGAATATACACTAATCTATGTATAATTTTTCTCCATTTTTCATAAATAAACATTTCGTTAAAAAAATTTTCATTTTCATTTTCATTTTCATTCAATAATTCTTCGTCGTCATAAAAGTTCATTTTTTTCGAGAGAATTGGTTTATTATTTTTTTCAAATTTAAAATTGCACATAATGTTTCTTTTATGACATATAGAACAATATGTCCCCGGTTTGTAATTAGTAAATTGTACATGCTTAACAAATTGATTTTGCTCTCCTATAAAATTTTTAATTGTATCGTGTTTTTTCCAATTATGAACATGAATACAATAAGGATCATAATAAGGCCCAGTATTAACCGATTTAGAATTTTTATAAACCTTTTTTATTTCTCCTTTACCTCTTTTTTTAACTTCGATATGATTCAAGGCTTCTATAGAAAATCTATTTGGATTGTATATGTAATTCCATTCTTCTTCATCTGTAAATATTTTATTTCTATATTCTTCTATAGAAATATTCATTCAATTTATAATTTATGGTTTTATCATTTTAAATCATTTTATTTTAATTAATGTTCAATTGCGTTTTCATATCCTTCTGGTTGATAAGGAACATATGAACCCGTTACTAAACTACCAAGTCTATTAATAGAAGCCTGTTGAACTCTTTTCATCGCTCTGGCTACTTTTTCCAATTCTTTCTTTTCCATTTCCTGAACTCTTGTTAAATGTTCACCTTTTTTTATTTTTGATTCTAAATTTACTATTCTATCAACTATCTCCATCATTACATTTTTGTCAGGTACAGTAACTATAGTCTCTCTACTAAAAAAATTTCCCATTTATATTTAAATAAATATTTTATTTATCAAAAAACATCGAGTATTTCCAACTTTGAATCTTTTATCTGTTCTGGTCTATTGTAATCAGTAACGCGTTGTTCGAAAAAATTACTTTTCCCATCCAATGATATAGTATCCATGAATTCAAATGGGCATTTTTTGTTGTAAATTTTTTGATAACCTAATTTTTGTAAAAGTCTATCTGCTTGAAATTCTATATATTCACTCATATGTTTCGAGTTTATACCTATAAGATTACAAGAAAATGATTCACATATAAATTCTTTTTCTATTTCAACGGCTGAAGTAAACATATTTTTAATTTCGTCATAGGATAGTTTATTAATAATATAACTATACAACAGTATTCCGAAGTCTGTATGAAGAGATTCGTCTCTCGATATATATTCATTACTCTTCCCAAGGGCTTTAGTCATTAAATTTTTAACATACTTTAGCCAAAATATAGCACAAAAGGACCCAGAGAAAAAAATACCTTCTACTATAACAAACGCTACTAATCTTTTTTGAAAAGATATATCTTTATTAAGCCATTTAGATGCCCATTCTGCCTTTTTTTTAACCCCATTCATTTCTTTTATCCCATTCAAAATTTTAGATTTTTCCCGCTCGTCTTTTATATAAGTTTCTATCATCAAAGCATAGGTTTCTGAATGTATAGTCTCCATCGCAGCTTGCCAACCATAATAAGCCCTGATTTCTGGAATTTTTATTTCATCTATAAAATTTACCGATATATTTTCAAAAACTATTCCGTCTGAACCTGCAAAAAATGACAACACATTTGATATGAAAAATCGTTCATTCTCATTTAATTTTTCCCAATCTTGTATATCCGCTGCAAAATCTATTTCCTCGGCTGTCCAAAAAGCCTGCTGGTGTTTTTTATAAGAATCCCAAACATCTTTCCAAACTATGGGATATATAACATATCTGTTGTATGGTTCTTTTAAAAGAGGTTCTTCTTCCATTATAATATTATATTATATACAATCTTTATATAATATTATTTATTTTATCCAAAGGAAGTTTGTTTATCTAAACATTTTTTTATCATAGGGTACCCTCATTCTAGTGAGTCTAGATTTTAACTTGTTTAAGCTTAATTTTTGTTTAGAAGGTAAACCATTTTTCTTAAGTTTGTAGATACTTATTTCATTTTTTCTTGCTAAATATTGAAGTTTTCTTAGCTTCTGAGCCTTTGTCATTTTCTTTTTTGGTTTTCTCTTTTTATAAGCACCTCTTTTTACTCCCGATCTTATTTTTATATATTTTCTAGCTTTAGAACCTGGATACCAAAGTGGGTTTAACTTAGTACCAGGAGGACCATCTGCTACACCAAAATAAGATACCCTCATTCTAGTGAGTCTAGATTTTAACTTGTTTAAGCTTAATTTTTGTTTAGAAGGTAAACCATTTTTCTTAAGTTTATAGATACTTATTTCATTTTTCTTAGCTATCTGTTGAAGTTTTCTTAGCATCTGTTTCTTAGTAATCTTCTTTTTTTTATTTACACGTCTTTTAGGGCTCGCACGGCGTCTTTTAGGGCCGGCACGCCGTCTTTTAGGGCTCGCACGGCGTCTTTTAGGGCTCGCACGGCGTCTTGCTCCAAAATAATAGGGGCTATATTCAGCTAATCCAAAACAATTATTCATTTATATTAAAGTAAATATTTATTTATTTTTTTTATTTATTTACAATTTTTACAACTACATCTTTTACCAAATGAAGTTTTATTCCCGTAAAGGTCTGTCGTCCAGGTCTTGCCCGTCGACGGGATTGTGTGTCTGTAGCCCGTGTGTTTGTCGCCTGCATATACGGCAGGACCGGGGCGTAATCCTTTTACCGCTGGTTTCATAGTACCAGCGTATTTTAAAGGAGTGGATGGATCGATAATCAGTCTGTCGAAATCTCTAGTCATTCTATCGAAGACGTCGACGACACCATCTCTTGTACCTTTTACTCCCCATATCATGGGATTGTCAGGATCGATAATCAGCTGATTTCCAAATGCAGCAGTAGATCTACCATGGATTTTCTTGCCATACTTAAATCCTCCGAAATCTCTTTTCTTGCCATACTTAAATCCTCCGAAATCTCTTTTCTTGCCAAAATCCGAAAAATCTATTAAATCCCCGACGGGTGTTCCAACTGCAATTTTAATTTTTCTACATCTTCCTGTAACAGGATCTCTATATTTCCCTGGTTCACACATTTTTCTACTTCTTCCAGTTTCCGGATTTATTTCGTATCCTGGTTTTACATTTCTAGCTCTAGTAACTTCTGGAACTGGATCTCTTATTTTTTTAAGTCTTCCAGTTTCTGGGTTTACATACCAACCAGAAGGTACCAGTCTTGGAGATGGAAACGGGTCCATGCTTTTTGGAACCTTCATGTTTATACATTTATTTGAAATTGGACTTCTATACTTCCCTGCTGGGCAAATTTCTACCCATTTTTTAGATCTAGACCCTGGATACCAGAGTGGATTTAATTCCATTCCAATGGGTACGTTTCCTGTTGTAGAAGAGAATGTACCCCCAAATTTATTTTTATTAACTACTTTCCATGCCTGTTTTAAAGACATACCTTTATTATGATGAAGATCCATTACTTTCTTTAATATTCTCCGTCTCTCCGCTTTAAGTCTTTTCTGTCTCTTAGATAAATTCTTTGGTTTCTTTTTTTTCTTTTTATCTTCTTTTTTTCTATAAGGACTTCTTGTTTTTCTAGTAGGGCTTCTTCTTGTTTTTCTAGTAGGGCTTCTTCTTGTTTTTCTAGTAGGGCTTCTTCTTGTTTTTCTAGTAGGTCTTCTTCTTCTAGCACCGAAAAGAAGATCCTCGGAAAAAATATTGAGAGCATCAGGTAATCTAGACAAATTATTCATTTACTTTTTAGACAATATTTTTATTTAAAGAGAAAATAAAAACTATATAATAAAATGAATCCGATTTATGTTTACTTAAATAACAGTAAAGGAAAAAAAATTTCCGTTAAAAAAATGTCGAAAGATATGAAAATGAGAAAAAAAGATGTAATTTATTATTGTTTTAAAGACCCTCGTATTAGAAGGGTAAACGGAATAGAAGTTGGGAGTGGAAAAAGAAATTTAACAGTTTTTACTATTGATCCTTAATAATGTCTGGAAAAACTTCAAGTAATTGTTTTTCATATTCGTCAAAAATTTTAAAATACCAAGATATTTTATTTTTGTCCCATGTAGAATTAAATTTAGATTTTATAAGGTCTTTGCATTTATACGTGTTAGTTCCGTAAATATAAACATTTCCGTTTTCTTCTTTGTAACAAAGTTCTTTCTTAGGCTCTTCTTTGACAGGTTCTTCTTTTTTTTTATCTATGTTATTATCTATTAAAACTTCCAGTAATTCAATTAGAGGATATATTTTTTTATTTAGTTCATCTTGTTTATTTTTGATATCATCGATTTTATGATGTAATTCTCTAATTTTATTCCAAACCAATTCTGAGTCACCTGGTAACCACTCATTTTTGATTAAATTTCCCTCGGATAAACTCCTTTTCATTATAAAATAATATTAATTTTATTTTTAAGTTTCTTTTATGTCAACATGACTTCTATAAATAATCTTTTCTTGTAAATTAAAAAAATCTCTAAGATTTTTTTCAAAATATTCCCTGTGTTCATTAGAGTCGAACCAATATTCTATTCTATATAAAACACTGGTATTTTTAGTACAATCTACTACTCTTATACCGTTAATATGTTTATACATTTCGTTTTCATTAGAAATCAACACTAACAAACTGTTTAACCAATCATTTTCTAGTTTTGGAAAATCCTTTGAATTTCTGATAGATAACTCAAAGCCATTTGTGTTTTTAGGATCTTCCCAACGAGGCGAGATATCTTTTCTAAAAAAAGAATAAGCACATGGGGTTGCCCCATTTCTTTTCATTATTTTTTTATTTACGCCGTCTGAAAAAATATCATAGGTCTTTGGAATATTATTATACGTTCTCCAAAAAGTAAATATGTCATTTATTTCCATTAATTTCTCTATGTTATCATTGTAACATTCTCCTAAATCTTTATAATGTAAATAAAGATTCCAAGTATCGCTTAAAATTACATTTTCAAGTTCCATTATAATAATTTATAAATATACATTAGTTTTAAATGAAAAAAAATATTATAAATTATTATAAATGAACAACATCTTAATTGGGAAAAATAATTTAAAACCAGAAATATGGGGTCCTTATTATTGGAAAACTTTTCACTATTCCGCACTAGGATACCCAGATAACTGCGACGAATCATGCAAAGATAGTTACCGAAGTTTTTATATTAATTTTTCTAAGGTATTACCTTGTGATTCTTGTTCAATAAAATCACAGGAATATATGAAAACCGTAGATTGGGAACAAGTTTTAAAAGATAGAGATAATCTATTAAAATGGTCTTATGACTTTCATGATTATGTAAATGATACCCTAAATAAAAAATCCCCTAATTTTAAAGATTTTTTATCAGGCTTAAATAACGTTTCATCGAAAAATAATGATTATATTTTTTACACAGTTATCTTAATGATTGCTTTATTTATAATAATCATTTTAAGAACTACACATTAAACAGTCCGCTTTTTCTTTTGAAACCTCTGTTGTGAAATTCTGATTCTCTAATACTGATTTAGTTCTAATATAATAAGAACCTGTTTTTAATCCCCCCTTCCATCCATGGAAATGGATGGAATGTATAACAGCGGGTCTAGGAGGATTTACAAAAAGATTTAAACTTTGACTTTGGCAAATAAAAGGACCTCTTTCTATAGCCATATCTAATATACATTTTTGAGACAATTCCCAAGACGTTTTATAAATATTTTTTAAATCGTCTGGTAAATCTAAACCCTGGATAGAACCTTTGTTTAACATTATTTTTTCTACTATTTCATCATTGAAAAGTTTTCTTTCTCTGAGTTCTTTCATCAAATGATTATTTATTATAACATAATTGCCCGATAAAACAGCTCTGGAATATAAATTAGATGTATAAGGTTCAAAAGATTCATTATTCCCCATTATCTGAGCAGTGGATGCAGTGGGCATGGGTGCTACTAGTAAACTATTTCTGATACCATATTTTGATATTTGATTTCTCAAAAAATCCCATTGAATTTGTGTATAAAATCCAGGAGTTATCCCCCACATATCAAATTGAAAAATTCCCTTACTTATAGGAGAACCTTCGAAAGTAGAATAAGGACCATCTTTCTTAGAAAGTTCTATAGATTTAAAAATGGAATTATAATATATACATTCAAAAATATTTTTGTTTATTTTTTTGGCCTCGTCTGAATCATATGGTATTTTTAAAATCATAAAAACATCAGCCAACCCCTGTACTCCGATTCCAATGGGCCTGTGTTTAAGATTTGAATACATAGATTCTTCAGTTGGATAATAATTTACATCTATTATATTATTGAGATTATGAACTAATTCTTGTGTTTTCAATGATAAAAGTTCATAATTAAATTTACCATTTTCTACATAATTGGGCAAACATAAACTTGCCAAATTGCATACAGCAGTTTCCTTAGTATCCGAATATTCAGTTATCTCCGTACATAAATTACTGCTTTTAATGGTTCCGTAATTTTTTTGATTAGATTTTCTATTAACAGAATCTTTGTACATTATATAAGGAAGACCGGTTTCTATCTGTGTATTAATAATCTTTTCCCAAAGTTCCGACGCCGGAATTTGAATTCTATATCTATTTTCATTTTCGTAACGAATGTATAATTTTTCAAATTCTTCGCCCCAAATGTCTTGGAGACCTGGACATTCATTTGGACACATTAATGACCATAATTCATTATTCTCTACTCGTTTCATAAAAAGATCAGGTATCCAAAGACCATAAAAAAGATCCCTTGCTCTAAGTTCTTCAGCTCCATTATTTTTCTTAGCATCTAGAAAATCGTTTATATCTGCGTGCCACGGTTCTATATAAATTGCGAAAGAACCGTTTCTTTTTCCAGATTGATTTATATATCTAGCAACATCATTATAAACCTTGAGCATCGGCATTATTCCGTCGCTTTTCCCACCTGTTTTTTTAATATATGAATTTTTAGCTCTAACGTTTGACACGTGAACTCCTACACCTCCTGCCCATTTAGATATAGAAGCAACGTCTGAAATTGTTTTAAAAATTCCGGAAACCGAATCTTCTGTCCCGATTAAAAAACAAGAACTTAATTGTTGATAAACAGTTCCGGCATTAAAAAGTGTTGGTGTAGCGTGTGTATAATATTTTAAAGACAAAGAATCATATGTTTTTTTAACGCTTTCCATGTCATTTTGATGAATAGAAATAGCAACTCTCATGAATAGATGTTGCGGACGTTCCAATACTTTACCATCTCTTTTTAATAGATACGATTTTTCAAGAGATTTAAATCCAAAATAAGTAAGTAGATAATCTCTCTCCCAATTTATCATATCATTTATAAGACCCTCGTTTGAAATTACTATATCCATAAATTCATCTGAAATAATTTCTATTTCGTTTAATTTCCTCATTACACTAGAGAAATTATGTTCTGTATTTTTATGGTGATTATTTATAGCAATTCTACTTGCCAGAATTAAATAATCCGGTCCTTTTTTAAATAAGGTGGCTGATAAACTAGCAGAAAAATCGTCTAATTGCGAAGTAGTAATTCCGTCATAAATTTTTCCGCATATATTTTGAGAAACAAAAACAGGATCTATATCCAAAGAGCTCCATATATTATTAGATTCTGATAATTTTCTTATTTTCTCTGTTATAAGATCAAATTTTACATCTTCTTCATGTCCTCCTCTAGTTATAACTTTCATTAATAAAATTAAATATATTATTTCTTAAAATACATTTAATTATTTAATGTATAAATGTATAATTTATTAGAATCAATGTAAATTAAAGGTAACATTTTTATTATACGATTGAGTATTTTTAGGATGATTTTTTACAATTCTTCTAGCTTCAAATGGATCGTTTCGGGGTTCTTCGTCTTCTGGAGAAACTCTACTAAATTCTAATCCATGTTCTCTTTCTCTGCGAAGATCACGGTACTGCACGCCGCCCGAAGGTGCCGGGGAAGGTGCCTTTGAAGGTCTTGGGGAAGCTGCAGGAGTACATAATTGAGGTTTCTTCCACAAATTTTTAATATTAAGTTTACATTGAAATGGCCACCATTCATAAGCTGTAGCTAAACCTAGCCACACTAATACACCTAACAACACAAGTATTAATATCCATTTAAAGGCGCCGCCTCCAAAACGCATATAATAACCAGGTGGCCCACGCGGAGGACCAGCGCCGGCAGGCTGGGGAGCGCCCCACTGGAGCAAGGGGGTCGGTGAGGGCCCGTGGCCCACGCGACCCCAGGCGGCCCA
>MDSZ01156760.1_pt1 | contig 15709 bp, 20 predicted proteins | sample 811201 | NCBI WGS metagenome assembly MDSZ01 (sample SAMN05326647, study PRJNA326480) | marine metagenome | isolation source: seawater | place: Indian Ocean: North | collected 2010
GACAGGGGAGTAGGGGAGCGATTGATTTCGCTAACAGAACGCGGAATAGAAGGAAGCTGGTTCCACAGTAGAAGAAGGCCAGAACCTGGGGGTGCCCAGGCCCCGACAGGGGAGCGATTGGATTCGCTAACAGAACGTGGGTATAGAAAGCAAACTGGTACCCCAATAGACGAGAGTCATAATTCGCGATATCTTGGGCTTCGACAACCCATAAATCATACAATTGTCCCTAGAAAAATCGCTAGGAATAATACCTGCAAATATCGGCAGGCGCGAATACACTAGACGAGAGTCACCGTTAGAATAACGGTAGCATAGAAACTTTGGAGTGGAGCTGGAAGGCGAAGCCGAACATCTGCGAGGAACCGCACTAATTGTAATTCAGAGCCATCAGAACCTGTTGTTAGTAAAAGATGCCTGCGAGGGAAGAGACCGGGGGTTAACGACCCTGTGCTAGAATATTCGGAGGGAGTTGCGTTACCTGTATGGGGCCAACTTGGAGGATATAGATCGTGTTTTCGATCAAATAAAATACAAGGCATCAGAGTATTAACTCTGGTGCTTTTTTTTTATGCCGAAACTTTTCAAAGGGCCTTGTTGCCCTGCGCAAAGTAATTTCTCAAACCTAGATCATAGCAGTTATTACGATATCTGTCTATGTGTTTGCTGGCAACGAAAGGGGAAGCCTAGAGAAAATAAAGTCTAAGCCGTTAAACAACGGAGGACGTTTAGCCTGAATCGGTAAATGGCTACAAGTATGAGTGAAAAAAAGAAAGTTATTGAGGGCCGTTACATTGACGATGGCAAGCCCTAAACAGTAGCGTGAAACTTGTAACCACATCCTGCCCTGTAGAATTACAGGCTCCTATCCCTATTGCTACGTCGGCAGTATATAGGTTAAGCAGTAAGTGATTACTCGAGCTACTATAAAATGGTGTCCTGTAATAAGGAGAACGGGAAAGCCCGCCAAACAGTCAGTGTGGAAGCACTGACCCGCCATCTACTTCATCTGCTGCTTCTTATGAAAATAAGTTGTAGCAGGGTCCTGGAAAGGATCAATACTGAGGGATTCCCGAACCTAGTTGTTCAAAGTGAATCCATTATACAAGTAATTGTTAAGTAAGAAGATTGTAACGGTCCGGCTAGGAGAGATTATGAGAAAAACAAAGAAATTAAAAAGGCGGTTAGAAAGGATTAGTGGGTTACCGCTTTTCAAAAGATAACCAACAGTATGAGTGAAATTCAACGAACACAGAAAGTAAGGTAAAGGAGCAAAGGTATACCGAGCACGCTTCTGGGGTCTAGTTACCCTGTTAGAAGTGAGGGGCTCAACATGTTTGATTTTAGTCGCGTTGTAAAATATGACTAAATGATTCCATACGATTGTGATCACCTAACGATATTAAATCCGACGACAACGCAAACACTAGGGAGTATTATGTATATCGTAAAGATAAATGATAAAAGAGCAAGTGATATACTTTTCAGTTCAAGAAAAAAGGCGTATAAGTGGCTTAAGAAAAGCGTAAAGAAAACAGGAGAAAAACTAATTGGTGATTCAACTAAAGGCTTTATTGAGTCAAGAGATATGTTTATTAGAAATCTTGAATGGGGGAAGTTAGAACTATATGACGTTGAGTTATACGAGATAGAACGTATATTCAAGAAAGAAAGAAAAGGGGGAAGAATGAGGAGGTAAACTCCCCCAATAGGAGATTAAATGGATCTTAAAATACCAAGAGACAGTGACGGTAAGATACTACCTTACCAAGAAACAAGAGATAAAAGAAAGGCTATGCTAAGAGCTATGCCGCGCCATGTGCGTGAGCGTATCAGTAAGCGTAGAAGAGATGCTATTGCAAGGTTTGAAAAGAACAGTAACAATAGTCCCTTTTATTCTCATGATATTAATCCATTCAGAGAATCAGCGTCTTACTCAGGTAAGATTGGTTGTAAAGATGGCGGAGCATGTGATTATAAATTCAAGGATATTGATTTCTTGATATGTAATGACTGCGGAATGATGGTTAGAAACGAGGTTGTACACCTTGGACTCTACGTTCGTGCCATGGATAATTACACAAATGTCTCTAATGAGATTAATGATAGCGAGGAATAACTTCCTCCATTAGCATGAGTATTTCAGAAGAATGCATAGATAGCCTTGTAGAAAGATATGACGAACTTAGAAAAGAACGTCAATCTGTCGATAAGGAGATTCAAGCAATAAAGAAAGAAGTGATGACTCGTCTTCAAGAAAGCGAGTTTAATGAGATCGAAACTGAGGTTTCTAATATAACTGTAAGAGTTGTTGAAGTTACCAGAGTTAAGTCATTAAACGAGATCGAGGATGAGTTTGGCGCTGAGTGGATGGATGAGAATCGTCGTAGATTGACGAAAACCATTGAATCACAGCGTCTTTACGTTAAGAAAGTCTTTTGAGATTTCTTAACCTATTAGAAATGGAAATAACAATAAGTATGAAAAGAAATACTATAGTTCAGAAAGTTGAAACAGAAGAATATATTCTGTGGACTGCGGAGGAAGCGTTCTATGGAACAACTTAATCCTATGGACTATGATAGGGACTATTATCCAATAATATCCTATTAATAGAGATGAGAGTACACAAAGAAGTGTTACTTGTTATTTGCGGACACTCTGATTGCGAACATATCGCAGGAGTGGCGCTAACTAAATACCAAATAGCCCAAGCTTTTGTTGGGCATAACGATGGTATGCGTTCACCTAAAGTATCCAGAGACATTAAGAACACACCGTGTCCAAATTGTAACGGGATTAATTGGAGTGAAATAACTATTGACGAATACAATAGAAGAAAGGGATAATATCCCATTAGAGGAGACTATTATGACTACTTTGAATAATGAAGAAACTAAAGAACTTAGACAAATGGCTGCAGCAATCTTTGCCAGTGGTGCAAAGGTTGGTCCAGAAGGGGAACATATTCCTCTTACACCTAAGGAGGCGACACACTTCGCACTCCAGATCTTTGATTCTGTAAATGCTGCTGTAAAGCGGCGAAACACAGCGCAGCATGTTGCTGTGGTAATGCCCCCAGCCAGTGATGGTGATGAGGGTAACGAGGAGGAGTAATCCCCTCACATTAGGAGAGTATTATGGCAAAATACACTGTTGTTGAACTAAGTAATGGAATTAAGGTTGTGAACCTAACAAACAAGGACATCCACTTTGAGGATGGCTTGACGGTTCCATCATCATCTGTTATGATGAAAGTTCAATTTAATACTGTAGTCAAGGACCCGGCTGGGTTCAAAAAAGATGACTACCCAAAACTAACTTTATGGAAAGGTATGCCTTTTCCGGAAGCAAAAGATGTTTTAGAAATAAGACAGCAAGTTGGTTGGGACACAATAATAATTACTAACATAAACACTGCAAGAGCTTATGGTTGGCCCTTTGTAAGGGGCTGTGTAAGTCACTTTCTTAGAGGTAGTAATGAAATAGTCTTTAAAATCGATGAATTTACTTGGTTTTAGAGCAATTAGAAGAGAATCGTCCGATGCCGGTATCAGTGTCGACGATAAACAAATGGGGAGGAAAAGACTCCTCAATAGGTAGAAAATAAGTCCTCAGGGTCGCTTGCGCGGCTACCGCTTTGTTCATGCGGTCGGAAGGGAGGCACTAATACCCAAACCAATAGAAGCGATGCTTCCTCTGTACCATCACCTACGTGATGCGTTATTGGGGGGTGTTATATGGACACGGTAGTATAAACTATCGATTTTACCGCTAGGTAGAGATCTCCCTTGTTGGAGAACTTTGTCCGGGAAAATTAGAAAAATTTGTTTCTAACGGACACGCATTAACTAAGGAGAGTGAACCGGTGACGGGTCGCTAGCCGTATCATCAGATTTCTGGTAACGAGGTTAATGAAAATTAAAGGGCATCAGCAACGCTATTGTAGCAGCGCTGGTGCCCTTTTTTTTAGATAGCGGACATAAAACTGGTCTTTGACCAGGCTATTGAAGTGGTGGCTTCGGCCACGTCCACGCTTCTGGGTGACTGAATAATACTGGCTGTCCGGTCGGTATAAGGTGATAAGTATCTGCGGCAGCAGAGATTGACCCAAACCTTGGGTTAAGACGGGATTAACTATCCTATGCTTATGCTAACCATGCCGTTGATGGTATGATGCAGGTAAAACATAATCCTGCCCCAGTCCCCAGTAGGTTGGTTTTCATAACTAACTGATGCAGCGAAGTGTAGCGGATAAGCCCTTGGACGGGCCCTGCGAGAAAGGTGCATGGGGGTGACGGAATAAGGGAACACGGAAGTCCCTAACGTATTACATATCCTATGGTAGGAAGGTCAAGGACTCGCAAGGGTTGGAGATCTGCAAGCACAGCCGTCTTTTGGCGGCGCTATGTAAGTTGGAGTGTAAGGTAAACGTTTCGAACATGAAATGTAGCCGGACCGATCCTTGGATGACGAAATGGTAAGGGCGAAAGCTCGGGTACGCCAGCGCATCCTCCCAAACCCCCAGTAGATAGGAGAGTAACATCGCACTACAGCAAATAACGCCAAACAATCCAATAGGAGAGATGGCTGTAGTGAGGATAGGCGTTGTGTGGGGCAGCATTAGATGCTTGTAAGGGTCGCTCCTTGCTTGACTCTACTACTAAAATGCAGCCCTCTCCACCTAGATATGGGAAATTTAACCTATGCACAAAGTGTTAGAAAAGCCAAGAAAGCTTATGATAATAAACCAACAAAGCTTTCAATCGGGCTAACGATCAATGCAGAAGATAATTGATTAACCAAAGTTTTTAAAAAAGAACTTTTTAGGAGATATTATGTCGAAAAACATGAAGAATAAAAATCGAAATGGCAAAAGAAAGAATAACCGACAGGTTACCTTGACCCCAAGTGACGCACTATATGCGCAACTTATGGGACAGGGTAAGGTTAGACATCTGAATAAATCAGGCTTAGCGCCGATTGATATTCACGATCAAACTACAGGAAGGACCATCGCAGACCCAAATCAGCTTGCAAAAGCATATACTAAGTCTGGCGATAGGATGAACTTCGAGCAGTATGTTCGAGCAAGATCTACAGCAGGTCCTGTTGAAGTTACACTAACTATTCGTTCTTGTGCAGATATAATTGGAGAGAATGGGGTAATTAACATGATTGCTAGTACTAACGATGCTATCATGAACCCTAACATGAGTATTGCTATCATTAGAAATTTGCTTGAGGATGGGAACATTCTCACAGATCAGATGGTAGACAGCATTCTTGATGAGGTCCATCCAGCATGGAGTCAACTACAATGGGTAGAAGACACAGATATACGGGATGACTTTGTTAAAGGCAAATCGGGAACCAGAACCCACAGTGGTTTAGTGTATACCGAGGAAATGGCTATCGAGGAATGGGAAAGCAAGAAATACAGGCTTTTCCGTAAGGAAGGAACAGTTACAGTTTCTGTTAATACGGACAAGGGTCCAGTTGAGAGAAAGGTGAAAATCGCTTGTGAAAAGGCGCACACACCTAAAGGATACTTTGTATCTTTGGCTCTTGGCTGGAGTCCATTCCGTGCATGGTGCAGACTTTCTGACCACAGAAAGCACCCAAAGCAGATTGAAGGTCGCCCCGGTGACTTTTATGTAACATCTCGAAAGACGCCTAGCTATATCAAGGAGTCAAAAAGCAGCGATGCCACAGCGCTTCGCTCTGCTGATGCTCAAGATAGGATGGACGCGCTTATGCGCGGAGAAACCATATCTTTCTGATATCCATAACCAGGACCCAGATGAAATAAAGCTGGGAACGCTCCTGGAACTTAGGTAGAAACCAAAGAAGGGATCGTGTGATTACACTATGTAGTCGCACGGTCCCTTCTTTTTTTTTATCGCTAGGGAGTCCGCTAAAACTATGGAATATCATTTGTAATGAATCATGTTATATCTCGGTCACCCTGAGGTATGAGGTCTTGTAGTACCTTGCAGGAACCCAATAGGACAGTTTTCTTATAATTCGCAGTGCTTAGATCTGAGGATAAAAATCCTATGACGATAGCATCTGTAGTTAACTTCGCAAGACGCACCTGACGCGCAAAAGGACAGCAAGCATTAGGCTTGTTAACAACCAGATGCGGTAATGAATATCGCGGACGCTTACACTGCCTGGTTTTGCAATATCGCAATAAACAAAAGAACTTTTGTAAAACAAGAAAATGCACTATTCAAGCGTGCACCTTGTTTCCGCCCAGATGAAAATAGACACTAAATCTGGTAGAGTCTTGTGTGTCCGGAGTAAAAATGGAACAATTGCTATTCGAAAATGAAATTACAATACATTTTAGATGCTAGCGTCGAATGTCGACGCCTGCATGCTACACTTTGTATCTCGACGACGAATAAAAGCATAAGGTCACTACAGAATCACTACAACACTGCGGGTAGTGTAGTTGCACCCCACTTTCCTGTATGCAGGGAGTACAGCACTACACTGGTCCCCATAATTCCTATACACTGTCCGTAGAAGGAGTAAAAATCATGAGCAATGAAAATTTAACTGAAACTTTACATTATTGTATATCTGCTAGCATCCCCTGTGTTGCTATCAGCACATCGGAAACCGAAGAAGTCGTACGACGCGTAACTGAATATGCAGCTAAAAGCTCGCATAAGTTGCGTGGCCGTGGCGTGCCAAGAAAAGTATTTGTTTGGCGTGAATCTGTTGGGTTTGAGGAGTATGCTGTCTTTACAAACAAAGACGGCAAGAAAATCCGCCTAGACAAGATCACGCACCAAACAGCAAACTACGATATTAGGCCAGTCACACAGACTAATCACGAGGGAAGAAACGTATCTGTGGTCTACGGGCCAGAAGATGACTTTCCTGGTGCAACGATTCCGTTCGCTGTTGAGTTCATGCAGAACTACGACCCAAACGAAGAAGGTTGCGGAGCAATCTTTATTCTAAGGGATTGGCATCGTTATATCGAGCCAAACAATAATGGTGATCACGTCGACAGGCAATTGGCCCTCTTTGAGGACTTACGCCAAGGACGTGAGAAGTCCGTCATAATCCTAAGCCCCGAAAGGTGGAGTGCTGAAAACATTCCATTGGAGCTTAACCAGATGATCAAGCAAGCAAAGCTAGATCTTCCGGAGAAAAATGAAAGACTACGTATCATTACTCAGATGTATCAATCAATTGTGGCTTCCAGAAGCCAGGACTTTGATGTATCTGAATTGAATGAAAGAATCCTTGAGGATATCTCTGACGCAACTGCTGGTCTAACCCGCAGCCAAATCGAAGATGTTCTCAGTTTGAGTCTTGTTTCACGCAAGACCATGGATGTAGATTACATCCTGAATGAGAAGCGTAAGTTGGTCGAGCAGGCTGGTTTTATTATGACCCGCCCACTTACCGGCTTTGAGAAGATCGGTGGCCTAACCCCTCTGAAAAGATGGGCTGAGCGCCTCCGTAAGCGTTTCACGAAAGCAGCAAGAGACTTTGGTTTCCCGCGTTATCCGCGTGGGTTGCTAATGGCCGGGGTTCCCGGTTGTGGTAAATCCGCTATCTCTAAGGCTATCGCTAACGAGTGGAATATGAACCTCCTGACTGTTCAGGCTACGGATCTGAAAGGATCCCTTGTCGGTGAGTCAGAGGCTAAGGTTCATCGCCTTCTCGACACTGCTAGGGCAGCAGCTCCGATTATCGTCTTCGTTGACGAAGCGGAGAAGCTACTTGGTAAGTCAGAAGGTATCCATGACGGCGGTGCGCATGATGCTGTTCTGGGGCAATTCCTGTCTTTTATGCAGGAGGACGAATCCGGAGTGTTCTTTGTCTTTACGGCAAACAACATGGAGAAGTTCGCGCCAGAACTCGTGGATCGGTTTGAAGGAAGGTTCTTTATTGACCTTCCTACAGCTTCCGAGCGTGAAGAGATTCTAAAGATTCACCTTGGTCTAAGGAAACAGGAAGCCGAGAGCTTTGACCTCAAAGCACTTGTTTCTGCAACTAAGGATTTTTCTGGTCGTAACATTGAAGACTCTATTGAGGAAGCAATGTCGATTGCGTTTAACGACGAAAGAGCGTTAAGCCAAGATGATATGATAGAAACTTTCGCTATGGTCGTTCCTACGTCTAAGACTAAGAAGACCGAAATTGAGACTATGAGGTCGTATGTCGAGAATGGATTGATGCGTAAAGCAAATGAGATCCCTCAGGCAGCGATTGATGAAGAGTCTGATGGAAACGTGAGAGACTTCATATGAGGGTAAAAACCCTCGATTAGATGAAACTTATAGACAGTGGCAGAAACGAATTTGCAGATATCCTTTGTGAGGGCTGCAATGCATACTTATTTTCCAGGTGGGGAGCACCCCATATGGGCTTTAAGTGCGTATTTGTATCAACTAGAAAGTATGCTTTTTGGTGTGATGAATGCGTAAAAGAAGGCAAAGAACTTGCCTGATTAGAAGAGTTATGTATCGTAGAAATAAGAAAAACAATTCCTCCCTTAAAAAATACCTTCCTGATGGAGACGTATTTACTATGGAGGATTATTGTTCAATATTACTAATGATTAGAAAACTTGACGCTGTTGATGGAGACATCACTGCAATAAATCTTAATGACGTCCCTCTAGTTAGTAAAACTGGCTTAGAGGATATGCCTGAGGATGTTGCTGAGGAATTTGATAAGATAATCAATTCAGTTAACTCAGTAATTGAAAAGGCTGTTGAAAACCCTGAAAAATTTCAGAGTGCCCTAATTATGGGTGATTTAGATTTTGTTGGTGATTATGTTAACAGAGACCAAGTAACCCAGGCCATCGGAAATGTTCTTCTTAGGAAGATTCGTTTATCCGAAGGGCTCTATGGAGAGGAAGCATTTATGGAAGCCAAGTCAAGGCTTTCTGCTGCTAAAGATGACTTTATGAAGTTCGTTACAGGAACTATGGGTCAAGCACTAGAGGCAATTACACACTCGGCTGTAAAGGCTGGGATATCGCCCGAAGATGCAGCAAATGTGATATCTTCCAGAGTCGAAGTGATAACTAAAGAAGGTCTTGGAGTTAACACAAGTATTGATCGCTCTTTGATTAATTCAGATCAAAGAAGTGGTTCAAATATAGATCCCTCATATCTATGAGGGTCGTTAGAGGATAACATATGGTTAAAATCATAATTGAGGATATAGAAGACGAAGATGCTGAGCGACTTATTATGCTGTTCAGCACTGTGGAAGCAGTTGACCTTGCTGTTAATGCTGGGTCAGGCATGCAATCTAGCGAGCCTACTCCAACTCCCAGTCATGTTACTGAGAGAAAGGAGTCTGATGTTAAACCCACCAAGAAACCCAAAACCTGGAAGTTTGATTACTCCGTGCTTGATAATAAAGAGCGAGAGGAGCAAAACACACTAATCCAGTCATTAAGGGACCGAGGCGCAAGCTGGTCTGAAATGGGTAAATATCTTGGTGTTCGTGCAGACACGCTTAGAAAACGTGTATCTGTTCATCAGACCCGTGGTGTAAAGAAGGCGAATAAAGCTTTCAAAAAGAAACTTCCCGACTTCGAGGAAATAACCGATGAGGAACTAATCGAAACGGTTTACGGTATGGTCACAGCAGTGGCCGGTAAACCTAATATGATTATTACTGCTAGTAACATAGCTAACCTTATTGGAGATAATCTTCGTAATACATACAAGATGACCCCTTACCTAAACAAATACTGCATGCAGTTAGAATCAAGGATTATTGATATCTTTGAGAACATAGGTAAGATTCTTGGAATCGCCAAGTGTATGTTCACTAGAGCAGACAACGAGAGTGGCCAGAGTTCTGGTCAACTTATGTTCTACTCTACTGACTTTATGGACTTGGGGGAATTCTCGTATGTTTACAGGCGGCTTACATAAGCCCCGATTAGATGAGCCGTTGGGCTAAAGAGTTTGTAGCAAAAGAAACACATACATACGAGCCAGCCGATATTGTGCTGCGCCGTGAAGATAAGTATTTTGTTTTGCTGCAAGGAGATTTTAATGATCCATGGGTTACCATGGCTAATGAATTGCTGGGTCAGATTAACTGGAGTATTATTACTCTAGATCAAGAAGATGAGATCTGACTAATTAGGGAGAGTAAACAACTGAGGGAAACCTATGACGATTCCGGCTCTGGCCGGACTTGTGAACACATCGCAGGCTGTCTATCTAAACATAGAATCAATCGGCGCTTTTGCGCCGACGAGCCGAACACTTTGTTAGCCTCGGATTCTAGTTAGGCTAGACAGTCAGTCTCGAAACTCGCGACTGAAAACCTGCTTGTGCGCACTATTTGTTCTTTGCAAGAACAACGAGTACGGTTGCAACCTGCTTAACGTTTAGGCGTTGTTGCAATTCACAAGCAAGTGCTTATCCCACCAGAGAGATTTTTAACACTGAGGTAAAAACCGATGACGAACCGCACCTTGGTGCGCTTATTTGCGAAATCGGGAGATACCTAGCATGTGACCCTTGCCCTAGCGGGTTCAGGGGCAGTCGTTTTCATAAGGAAGCGCCTTTTCATTAATTACGAACAGAAAAACGAGGACACGGGTTAAACCGTACTTCGTACAATTTCAGGTGCATACGCACTTCGAAACAACAGGTGGAAAAACAATCCACCCAAAACGATATTCGTAACAAACGAAAAGCTCGCTTCCTTACGAGAAACGCAGTAGAAGCCTCGCTCTTCGCGCTCGTCAACGTATTCGACGGGCGTAACACGAGGATCGGCGATAGGTACAACAAATGTTCCTGTCGATAAAAGCTGAAGCCACATGTTAGGTACTCCCTCTCTTCACAAATAAGCGTACCAAGGTGCGGGCTCCTTAGAAAGACCGTATGTGTCGGACACAGGAGATATTAAGAATACTCTCACTTAGATATGGAAAGAAAGATATTTTCAATAGCACCTAGTTTCAACTGTTCACTCAGTTGTAAGGGTTGCTACTTAACAACGGGGGTTACGCGAGAAATGCGTGACCTTACCAAAACTGATTATTATTGGGGTCGTGCTATGGAAGAAGCAGTTAAGGCTGGTTATCGCGAATTTGCGATAACTCTTAACCCGTTTCCTGGCGCAATCGAGCATACTACTAAACTAGCAAAAATGGCTAAGAAAGCAGGTTTTGAAATTGTAAATGTTACAACCGTTTGGAAGGACGTGTTTGAAAACAACGCAGTAGAGCCGCTTTTACCGCACGTTGATATTGTTAGTTTATCGGTAGATGATATGCGATGCAGAGACCCTATCGAGATGGCATTTCAAGTTAGTTCGTCTTTTAACTTAATGCGGAGCAACTTGAAGCACTTTAATATCAATTTACTTTGGACACCTACGGTGTTCCAATGGGCCGAAGACGGTCATATTGACCCTTTAATTCGAGCCCTCGATCATGGATGGCAGTTCGAGGAGGACGAGAATTGGTCAATATCACACTTAATTTACAAACCACTATCAATCTACAAAAGTGTGGAATGGTTTTGGGAAAAGTATCAATGGATTATGGATAACAAGCCCCACATTAAGATATGTGGGGACGGCGACCGTTTCATTGGAGATGTAGCATTAAACAATATGCTGGGCGTGAATGCATGTCCTGGTGAGAATATGTTTGATGTAGATCCAATGGGCTTTGTTCGCAAATGTCCAGAAAATCCTATTGCTTACGACGCTACTAACATAGAGAAGCTGAAAGGCTTACTCTCTAGTGGTATACCCAATTGTGGACAAAGTAAGTGTAACTGTATCTTATGATACCTTAGAGGAGGGCGTCAAATCTGTATGTTTAAGGATGATTCTAACATTCATTTGGGAAATTATGCCTTTGTCTTATCGGTGTCGCCATCGATGCATAGTTTCAGGTCTAGCAGAACCTTACTTGCCACCTCAGTAGATGGCTAAAACTTCAAAAGCCGCATTAATTTTGAACCAAAATAGTTGGGCAATTCGTCTTGCTATCCGCAGAGCAGAAGAATCAGGGAGCAGGGAACCCTATAGTGAAGCAACCGTAAAGGGCTTTACTGTGCAGGTTCCCAATCCCTCAGATATTCTTGCCTGGATACTAGACGAGATTGGTCGCCAAGAAATTGATCTTGGCGCTGAAGCTCAATGCTGGCAGGATAATACGACGAAGAAAAAGTTAGTTGAATGGACTGATAATGTCGAGCAAATGGTAACCAACATTGGTGACTGTGTTGCTGTGGCAAAGCAGCTTATTCATGCTGGCGTAAAACTTCCCGATACTTATCCTTGGAACCCTGAGGGAACTCAGGAACCAGAAATGGGAGATATTGTACAGGAAGCTATGCAAGAGCTTGCTGACGAATCCGTTAACGAAAGTGTTGACGAACCTGAGGCTTAGGTCTCATTAGGAGTGTTATCTTAATTATGTCTTTTTTATTCTTTTCAGTCGATGCTGATTTAATCAGCACTCTCTAAATAATTAAGATACACCCACTTAGATGGATAAAGTAATGCAGATGGTGAGGAACTAATGGGAGTTTCTTACTGGGCTTACGCATGGACCAGCAACGAAAGATGGCAGCAAATACCTGATGAATACAAAAAGGAACTTAATGACTATTGGACTCTTATTGGAGAGAGCGATGGCAGAAAGTTTTGGAAGTATGGATCTAGTTTTGGTGAACCCTCTTCGCCAGTTGTAATGGGCCATTTAATTGATGATAAGTGGAAGGGAGGCGAAGGCCTACACTTCCAATGTATCTCAGTAGATGATTCAGGTTATGGAGGAGAAACCTTCAACCCTAAACGGTTGGACTTCTATGATAACCTTCGATGGAAAACTTTCATCGACGCCGAACGCGAGTGTGAATCTTTACTGGAAAAGGGATAACCCCTATTAGATGAGCAAAATCGAAGACGAGGTATGTGAAGAAATACAGGCAAGAGCCAAAGTGGGAGAAAACAAATATGGAACCACTATGGAGCGCACTGACTTTGATACCGTAACTTGGTTGCAATATGCGCTAGAAGAAGCGCTAGACCTTGCAGTTTATTTGAAAAGACTTCAACATGACTATATTAAAGTCCAAAGACGTAACAACTGGCTAGAACTAGTTGTTGCTAAGTGTTTGGATAATGGTTTTGATCTTGAAGCAGAAGGGCTTCCCAAGTGGAAGCCGGAGGAGTGATCCTCATTAGGGAGTCCGCTAAAGCTACGTAACGCATAACAACTAATAGATCTCTCCTGGTCTAGTTGTGTACATTCATATCTAAGACTTAATTCCGTTATGCATAGGTATGAGGTTGTAGCACCTTGCAGGAACCCAATAGTATGAGTTGTAAAAAACTGAGGTGTTTAAATGAATAGAGGAAGAACTGCTGATAAGGCCTGGGATACTGTTGTCTATACCAAGAGCGTATATGATAAGTATCTAGGTAAGAATACAAGTAAGACTTTTTCTGGAACTAAGCTAAAAAAGAAGCTTACGCTCTTAGAGCGAATAGTAAGACACCAAGAAGCCCATCCTAATGACTTAGGTATTCCTAATACTAGTAATGTAAGTTATAGAACTAGTAAAAGTGTAAAACCTACTATATACATAGTGGATGGAATTAAAATGATAAAAGAGTATATCGGTGGACCTAAGAAAATAGAGAGCGTTCCTAAAAGCGATCTTAATGAATGGGGGTTTCCTGACGAAGGCTGGGACTTTGTTGGGTATTCTCAAAAACTTGGGTACAGTAGATATCAACAATTCAAACTTGTTCCATACAAGGGAGATGAAGAGGAGTGATCCTCATTAGGGAGTCCGCTAAAACTATTTGTTGTCTTATCTGGACATTAACTCATATCTCGGATCGCCTCTGAGGTATGAGGTCTTGTAGTACCTTGCAGGAACCCAATAGATGAGTGATTTTCAAAACACATGTAATTTAGAGCGAAAGGAAGATCTTATAATCCAGATGGTCGATTTTATTGAACTACCTGGGCTAGGAAGATTTCTTAGTGCCTTTCATACCTTGTGCTTTGGACTTGATAATACTAATACTAGGTATGCCTATTATCAGAATTATAATGTTGAAGTATCTATACATATGAAAGAACTGTCGACAGAACCCGAAGGGCCTGTTGAAGTAACAGTTAATCTGATGCATAAAAAAAAGATCTATGCTAGTAAGAAGTTTACTATAAGTAAGGAAAGTGTTCCTAACTTTATGAAAAACTATTCAGGAGAAAGATCTTTTATGTGGGAAGAACAAATTTCCCAAGACGCATCAACTAACATAAAAGACACAATAGGTGTCGGTATAGATAAATTGTTTTATTCGCGAGACCAACCCAACGTTTGGAGGGGGCGTCAAGTTCCGAATAGAACTGGCAATGTTAGAGTTCAAAACATAACCCCTGTTTCAGGTACATATGATATCGAAAAAAGGGCGTACATCGTATATGAAAATGCAAAGACTGCTTTAAAGTCTTTAAGAAAATACGGTGGAAGGAAAAAGGAAGAACTCGCTGGAAATGTAGAAATATACTTTTCAAAAGATTCAGCTTTGATGAGAGGAACTAACCCTAACGGGTCTCTCAGAAGTGTAGGAGTTGGGCCGGTTGGCTCAACTAGATCAAAAGAGGAGATTCACTCTCCTCTTGATGAGGATGAGATAGTTGGTATTTGCTTAGACTATGAGTCAATTAATTCTAAGTTCTTAGGAACTAGGGGGATTTGGCCACGTTTACTTAACAGCCTTAACAGCGTTACCAATAGTTCTGGAATTCCTCACAATGGTCCTGGAATTATAGGTGAACCATTTACTTGGCCTATAACAATTGGAGTGAGTAACCATGGAAATGCCTTTATTGAAATAAATGGCACCACTGTGTATCTTGGTACAGAAACTGTACAAGTCAATATCCCCGATGATCTTGACTTTAGTCAAGTAAAGCCTAAGAAAGTAAATAAGAAGAAGAAAGAAGTTGCTAAGGTAAAACCTGCAACTAACATCTTGTTAGAACTTACTGAGGCTCAGGAACCGTATCGAGATGCTATTCGGGTATGGGCAAAGGCCCACCGAATTGAGTGTGATAGAACTGGGAAAACTTATTCTAAAGATATCAAAAAATGGTTTACGTCCTATATGATGGAAAGAGCGCGAGCAGGAAAGCCTGTTCCGCCAGACCAAGTTGAAATCTATAATCAGGTGAAATAGTCACCTTTTAGGAGATACTTATGAAGTATGATAAAGATGAAATTGAAAATTTAGACCAAATCGTTACAAGATACAGCCTTAACTTGGCTGTTTGTGCTAACAGATCTGATCATGTGACTTCTGGATCAATACCTTCTGATATGATGTTCAACCAAGATGGGCAAATGTTTGTGAAAAACATTGCTACAACTAAGTTTGGACTTAATGCAGAAACTGTTGACTCCTGGTCACCTTTGGACTGTAAAGAATTTTATAACGACGAAAAAATCTACGTGAACTATCCGTTTCAGGAAAGTTTCTGTGAAGGCAACCGATCCATCGCAAGTTGGTACTTGGTTGGTAGAGCTGAGGATTATGTAAACTTCCTTAGATATCGTTGGGATAACGGTCTACTTTTCTTGGATTACTCCGAGAGAGTCAATCTTATGCTGAGTAAAAAAGCGCTTAGTTTGCATGACGATGCTTCTGTTTTTCTTGGAGA
>MDSZ01018497.1_pt1 | contig 15708 bp, 14 predicted proteins | sample 811201 | NCBI WGS metagenome assembly MDSZ01 (sample SAMN05326647, study PRJNA326480) | marine metagenome | isolation source: seawater | place: Indian Ocean: North | collected 2010
CCAAATTCTTGAGTACGGTTTAGAAAAATTAAGAAAAGATAATTCTGTAAATATTGTAGGTAATCCAAAAAATAGAGCATCTATTATTTCATTCACAATTAATGGAATTCACCCACATGATATTGCTACAATTTTAGATGATGATGGCATCGCTATAAGAGCAGGCCATCATTGTTGTCAAATTTTACATGATAAATTTGGTATTCCAGCTTCAGCTCGAGCCTCTATCGGAGTTTATAACAGTAAAGAAGATATCGATGTTTTAAGCGAGTCAATAAATAAATGTAAGAAAGTATTTCAGATTTAAATGGAGTTAAAAGAATTATACCAAGAAATAATTTTAGATCACGCGAAGAATCCTAGGAATAAAGGAAAATGCGAAGGATATAATCATGATGCGAAAGCCCACAATCCACTTTGTGGAGATAAAGTTCACATTTATTTAAAATTAGATAAAGATAAAAATATTACTGGTTTAAGTTTTGAAGGTGAGGGATGTGCAATTTCTTTAGCATCAGCTTCAATTCTTACTGATACTTTAAAAGGTAAGGATTTACATTTTTCTAAGAAAGTAACTGATGACTTTTTAAATATGTTAAAAAATAAATCAAAAATTACTCTGAATAGTTTAACAGAAAATCAAATAACAACTATTTCTTCATTATCTGGAGTTCAAGAATTTCCAATGAGAATTAAATGTGCGACTATGGCTTGGCATACGTTATTATCAGCTTTAGAAAAAAAATCTTAAATTATGAATGATTTGAAAGAAAAAATAATATCTGAAATCAAAAAAATTTATGATCCAGAAATTCCAGTGAATATTTTTGAATTAGGATTAATATATAAGATTGAAGTAAATGAGCTTAAAAAAGTATCTATAGAAATGACCTTAACCTCACCAAATTGTCCTGTTGCTGAAAGTTTGCCAAATTCAGTAAAAAAGAATATATTAAAGATTGAAGGAGTTGAGGAAGTTGACTTAAAATTAGTTTGGGACCCTCCTTGGTCTAAAGACAAAATGTCTGAAGCAGCTAAATTAGAATTGAATATATGAGTGAACAAGTAATTAGATTAAGCAACAATGCAGCTGAAAGAATTAAAGAAATTATGTCTAAAGCAGAAAATTCAGCAATTGGTGTTAGAGTTGGAGTCAAATCAGGTGGTTGTGCTGGAATGTCTTATGTAATGGAGTACGCTAAAGAGCTTAAACCCAATGAGGAAGTAATAGAGGAAAAAGGTGTAAAAGTTTTTATAGATCCTAAAGCAATAATGTATTTGTTAGGTACAGAAATGGACTATAAACAAGAAAATTTTTCATCGCAGTTTGTTTTCAAGAATCCAAATGAAACTGAACGCTGCGGGTGTGGAGAGTCTTTTAAAACCTAACCACTATAATACATCTCAAATTCAATAGGATGAGGTGTATGCTCAAAGTTATATATTTCTTGAAATTTTAACTCAATATAAGCATCAATTTGATCATCTGTGAATACTCCACCTTCAGTTAAAAATTTTCTATCTTTATCCAGATTTTGCATGGCTTCTCTTAATGACCCGCAAACAGTTGGAAGTTTTTTTACTTCATCTTCTGATAAAGAATATAAGTCTTGATCAAAAGCCTTACCAGGATCTATCTTATTTTTTATACCATCTATTCCAGCCATTAACATAGAAGCAAAAGTTAAGTATGGGTTACCTGCGGCATCGGGAAATCTTATCTCCATTCTTGCAGCTTTAGGGTTCATTATTACTGGTATCCTACATGATGCCGATCTATTTCTTGCAGAGTAAGCTAAGATTACAGGAGCTTCAAATCCAGGAATTAATCTTTTGTAACTGTTAGTTGTTGCATTTGAGAAGGCATTGATCGCTCTAGCATGTTTAAGTATTCCGCCAATATAATATAAAGCTTCTTTTGAAAGTCCTGCGTATTCTTTTCCCATAAATAAGGGCGTGTTACCTTTCCAAATTGATTGGTGACAATGCATACCAGAACCATTATCTCCTTTAACAGGTTTAGGCATAAATGTAGCTGTCTTACCAAAAGAATTTGTCACCATTTGAACAGCATATTTATATAACTGAACGTTATCTGCTTGATTGGTTAAGGTTCCAAAATACATTCCTAATTCGTGTTGACTGGGTGCTACTTCATGGTGATGTTTTTCAACTTTAACACCCATATCCTTTAATGCTTTTAAATATTCACCTCTCATGTCTTGTGCACTGTCAACTGGAGGGACTGGAAAATATCCACCTTTAATTCCTGGTCTGTGACCTAAATTTCCATTTTCATATTTTTTTCCAGTGTTGTAAGGTCCTTCAGAACTATCTATGCTGAAGCTCGTTTCGTTCATATCATTTTTAAATCTAACGTCATCGAATACAAAAAATTCTGGCTCAGGTCCAAAATAAGATTTGTCACCTATACCAGTCTTTTTTAAATACGCCTCTGCTTTTTTTGCTGTTCCTCTAGGGTCTCTTTCGTAAGGATCTTTTTTTACAGCATCCAAAATATCACAAAAAATGTTTAGAGTTGTATGAGAGTTGAATGGATCTATAATTGGTCTCTCTAAATCAGGTTTTAAAATCATATCTGACTCATTTATTGCTTTCCACCCAGCAATTGAAGAACCGTCAAAAAACACACCTTTATCTAACATATCTTCATCAACAACAGTTGAGTCCATAGTTAAATGTTGAAGTTTACCTTTAGGATCGGTAAACCTTAAATCAACAAACTCAACTTGCTTATCTTTCATAAGCTTTAATATGTTTTTTGAACTCATTAAATTTCCTTAAATAAATTGTTTTAATTTCGTGATGAACATATATAAGGAGCTTTTTAATAGTAATATTAAAAATATATATCAGCTATGCATTAATCACATATATACAATTAAAACTTGAAATGAGAGAAGCAAACACATTCGATTTATCTTTATTAATTTTATTAGCTATAATTTGGGGTTCTGCCTTTTTTAACATCAAAATAGCCACTTATTCTTATGATCCTTTTACACTTGCTTTGGTCAGAGTAATTTTTGCAAGTATTCCTTTAATTTTTTTATGTAAATTTAAAAAAATTAAAATTGAAGCTTTTAGTAAAAATTGGGAACTTTATGCTTTGATAGGTTTATGTAATATTGCAATTCCTTTTGTATTAATAGCTGTGGGCACTGCAAAAATCAATAGTTACCTTGCAGCAATGTTAATGAGCACTACCCCTTTGAGTGGATCTATCCTTGCACATTTTTTTATTAAAGATGAAAAGTTATCTTATGCTAAGTCAGTTGGAGTTTTAATCGGTTTTAGTGGAATAATCTTATTATTTTTTGATAAAGTAATAATTAATAGCGAAAATTACATTTACGCTTTAATTACTATTATTGGATCAACGTTTTATTGTATTGGTGGGCTTTTAACTCTAAAATTAAAAAATAAAAAAATGAGAATGTAACTACTTCAACAACATTATGGTCAGTTATTTTTTTAATTCCTTTCTCATTAGTTTTCGAAACACCTTGGAATTCTAGCCCTTCGTTGATATCGACTTTATCATTATTATACCTAGGGGTAGTAGCTACTGGGCTTGCTTGGTTAATTAGGTTCCGAATTTTAACTGTCAATGGCCTAGTCTTTCAAACTCAAGTAGCATATTTAATTCCTGTTTTTGGAATTTTTTTTGGATTTTTCTTAATGGATGAAATAATTACGTGGAGAGTTTTAATTTCATTGGCTATAATCTTATTAGGAATCTATATTTTTAAAAAAAATAATAAAGGATTAAAATTTAATGGGAACAGAGTCAGTTGAAGCTAGCTTTTTATCAATCTTTGCTTTAATAAGTTTTTTTATTTTCTTAATAGTAAGTAAGCATTCATATAAAATAGGGAACGGAGTTTTGCTTGATAAAGATTTTTCAAAACCTCAGGCTTTTCATTTATTTCCAGTCACAAGAAGTGGAGGGATAGCTACTATTTTATCTTTATCTATTTTTTTTAGTATTTATTATTTAATTTTTTCAAAGATTTTATATGATTATATTTTTCTAAGTTATTCGATGTTTTTTATAGGATTTTTAGACGACCTAAAAATAAACATTAAACCATTTAAAAGATTATTGATGATGATAATCATATTATTTATTTTAATTTTCTTTTTACCAATCAAAATTTTTAATATTGATATTCCATTTCTATCATCATTATTAAATAACAATTTTTTTTCTTCAATATTTGCTCTTATATGTTTTTTATTTATAATTAATGGAGCAAACCTAATTGATGGTTTTAATGGATTACTCGCAATAAATTTAATAATTATTAATATTGTATTAACTTATATAAACATAAATCAAGCTAACTTAGAATTTTCTTTTTTAATAGTAGGTCAAATAATTACATTATTAACTTTTTTATTATTTAATTTTCCAAGACCAAAAATTTTTCTAGGAGATAGTGGTGCGTATTTAATGGGGTCTTTAGTATCATTAAATGTTATAATTACAAATAATTTAAATCCAGACATCTCATCATTTTTTTACTGTACATTGTTATTTTATCTTTTTTTTGAAGTTTTTTTTTCATTCTTTAGAAAACTATCTCAAAAAAAATCACCAATTCATCCTGATCAAAAACATCTACACATGTTAAGCTTTTATAAAATTTCCTCAATTTATGGAAAAGATAAAGGTAATTTTATCAATTCATTAATCATAAATATCATTTATTTTGTGCTAATAATCCCAGGTATCTATTTTGCAAATAACCCAAAAATTAGCATGTATTGGTTTTTTATACTTCTGTTAATTTATTTGTTTTTTTATTCAAGACTTTATCATTTAACAAAAAATTAAATTGATATATAAAAAATACGATTAATTAAAAGGGCAAGTGGCGGAATTGGTATACGCGCTGGTCTTAGAAACCAGTGCCGCAAGGCTTAAGAGTTCGAGTCTCTTCTTGCCCACCATAAACTATGAAAATTGAAATACAGTCCAAAAAAGGATTAAGAACTGTCTTATCTATTAATGTAGATAAAAAAACTATTCAAAATAAAATGAATGAAAGACTTGCTGAGCTTCAAAGAGAAGTTTCTTTAAAAGGTTTTAGGCCTGGAAAAGTTCCTCAATCAGTTATTAAAAGCCAATTTGGAAAGTCGATCTATGGAGAGGTAATTGACAAAGTTCTTAGAGAAACCTCAACCAAAGCAATTTCAGAAAAAAAATTAAAAGTTGCTGGTCAACCTAAAATTGACTTAAAACAATTTGGAGAGGGTAAAGATTTAAATTATGAATTACTAATTGACTGTTTACCAAAAATTGAATTAAAACCTTTAAATAATTTTAAAGCAAACGATTATAAAATTAAAATTGAAAATCAAACTATAGATGAAAAATTAAAAGAAATCTCTAAGCAAAACAAACGTTTTGAAGATAAAAAAGACAATGAGAAAGCAATGATGGGAGATCAAGTAATATTTGATTATTCAGCGACGGTTGATGGAAATAGTTTTGAAGGAAGTGAAGGAAAAGGTGTGCAAATTGAACTAGGTAAAGATTTATTTTTGAAGGGATTTGATAAACAATTGGTTGAAACAAAAAAAGGAGAGATAAAAATAGTAAATGCAACTTTGCCTGCTAATCATCCAAAAAAAGAATTAGCAAATAAAGATACAAAATTTAAATGTAAGATTATAAATGTTAAAAAATCAGTGGAGAATAAAATAGATGATAAATTTGCAACTATGATGGGAGCAAAAGATATTAATGATTTGAGATCGTTAATTGAGAAACAAATCTCTAGTCAATATACTCAAGCTTTAAACTCTATAACAAAAAAAGAAATATTAGATCAAATCGAGAAGACACATGTTATAGATCTACCAAAAAATCTTATAGATCAGGAATTAGAACTTATTACAAGAAATCTAAAACCTGAGGACAAAGAAAAACACAAATCTAGGAATGAAAAATTAGCAAAATCAAGAATAAAACTTGGTCTTATTTTAAATGAATTGGGTGAAAAAAATAATCTTAAAGTTTCAGAAAATGAGGTGCGTGCAGAAATTCAAAAACAAATTAAAGGGATGCCCGGACAAGAAAAAATGGTAATTGATTATTACCAAAAAAATCCAAGTGCCACCCAAAGCCTAAAAGGATCTTTGTATGAGGAAAAAATAATTGAATTAATAAAATCAAAAATTAAACTTAACTCTAAACAAATCAAGATTAAAGAAGCGGAGAAAATTATTGCTGACTTTAACCATCAAAATATAGATGATAATCAGTCGTCAAAAACTAAATCTTCTAGCAAGGGTCTGACTAAATCAAAAAAAATTAGTAAAAAGTAATCAATAGTTGTATAAACCAATAATGAGTCGTGATTTTAATGAAAAAATGAACAGTCTAATTCCTATGGTTGTTGAGCAGACTAGCAAAGGGGAACGAGCTTACGATATCTATTCAAGACTTTTAAAGGAAAGAATTGTATTTCTAGTTGGCCCTGTTAATGATGCTGTAGCTTCATTAGTAACTGCACAACTTCTTTTTTTAGAATCGGAAAATCCAAACAAAGAAATTAATTTTTACATTAATAGCCCAGGAGGTTTGGTCACCGCGGGGTTAGGAATTTATGATACTATGCAATATATTAATTCTCCAGTTTCAACATTATGTATTGGCCAAGCTTCATCTATGGGATCTTTCTTGTTAGCAGCAGGTGAAAAGGGAAAAAGGTATTCTTTACCTAATTCAAGAATAATGGTTCATCAACCTTCCGCAGGTTTTCAAGGTCAAGCTACTGATATTCAAATTCATGCCAAGGAAATTTTATCATTAAAAGAAAGACTTAATAATATTTATTCTAAGCATACGGGCAAGTCAGTCAAAGAGATTTCGGAAGCTTTAGAAAGAGACAATTTTATGACTGCAGAGGAAGCAAAAAAATTTGGTTTAATTGACTCTGTTGTGGAAAAAAGAAAATAAAGCACTAGATATAGCGAATATCACAACTTCAGCTTGATAAGAAAATAATAGAGATTTATATTATAAATATTGATTCGTTATGTCTGAAAAAAATAGCAAAAACATTTTGTACTGTTCCTTTTGTGGAAAAAGCCAACACGAAGTAAGAAAGCTTATTGCAGGTCCTACAGTTTTTATCTGCGATGAGTGTGTTGAACTTTGTATGGATATAATAAAAGAGGAGAATAAAAGTTCTCTTGTTAAACATCAAGATGGAGTACCTTCTCCTAAGGAAATATGTGGAGTTCTTGACGAATATGTAATTGGTCAGAGAATTGCTAAAGAAATTTTGTCTGTAGCTGTCCATAATCATTACAAAAGGCTAAACCATGAAACAAAAAACAATAAAGACGTTGAACTCTCTAAATCAAATATTTTATTAGTTGGCCCAACTGGATGTGGAAAAACTTTATTAGCACAAACTCTAGCTAGAATTTTAGACGTTCCCTTTACCATGGCAGATGCTACTACACTAACTGAGGCAGGTTATGTAGGAGAAGATGTTGAAAATATAATTTTAAAACTTTTGCAATCTGCTGATTATAACGTAGAGAAAGCTCAAAGAGGTATAGTTTATATAGATGAAGTTGATAAAATTAGCAGAAAATCTGAAAATCCCTCAATAACTAGAGATGTTTCAGGAGAAGGCGTTCAGCAAGCACTACTTAAAATTATGGAGGGAACAATAGCGAGTGTACCTCCTCAAGGCGGAAGAAAACATCCTCAACAGGAATTTTTGCAAGTAGATACAACAAATATTTTATTTATTTGCGGCGGAGCTTTCGCTGGACTAGATAAATTAATTGATAGTAGAGGAAAAGGAAGCTCTATTGGTTTTGGTGCAAAAGTTCAAAGCTATAAAGAGCAACCACTTTCACAAATTATGAAAATGCTTGAACCGGAAGATTTAATTAAATACGGTTTAATACCTGAGTTTATTGGAAGAATGCCTATAATAGCTACACTAGATGATTTAGACGAAAAATCACTTGTAAAAATATTGATGGAGCCAAAAAATTCTTTAATAAAACAATATAAAAGACTATTTGAATTTGAAGATGTTGAATTGGAATTTAAAGAAGAAGCTATATTAGAAATTGCAAAAAAAGCGATTACAAAAAAAACTGGAGCTAGGGGATTGAGATCAATCTTAGAAAATATTTTATTGAAGACAATGTTTGAATTACCTGATATGGAAAATGTTATAAAGGTAACTGTAGATAGCTCAGCCGCTAAAGGAACCTCAGAGCCCATTGTCACATACGGTAAAAAAACATCAACATCTGTAGCATAATTTAAATTTGTTCCTTGAAATTATTGAATTTATTGCCATATTAATCATATGAAAGCTTCTTATTTAAAGCCACTCCTACCTCTTAGAGATATTGTGATATTTCCTTCAATGGTAGTGCCATTATTTGTTGGTAGGGAAAAATCAATCAAAGCTTTACAAGAGGTAATGAAATCAGATAAATCAATTGTCTTAGTTACTCAAAAAAATTCAGAAACTGATGATCCAATAGGAAAAGACTTATATCAATTTGGATGTCTTAGTAAGGTTCTTCAATTATTAAAATTACCCGACGGTACAGTGAAAGTATTAGTTGAAGGTGAAAAAAGGGTAAAAATTTTAAAACATACTGAGAATGACTCAAGTTTTTTAACTTGTGAAGTTGAAGTTGTAGATGATCAAAATTTATCAAAAGATTTAGAGCCTTTAGCTGTGGGTCTAATCAAAAAGTTCGAAAGACTTCAAGTATTGAATAAAAAAGATTTCAACGAAGGTGCTAGTAATTTAAAAAACTTAAAGAATCCTTCTCAAATTGCCAATAACATTTCATCAAATTTAAATATTCAAATATTTGAAAAACAAGAACTATTAGAAATCGTAGATCTTAAAAAAAGGCTAGAAAAAATTCATTCGTTAATTGAAAAAGAAACAAGTGTTTTATCTGTTGAGAAAAAAATACGTGGAAGAGTAAAAAATCAAATGGAGAAAACTCAAAGGGAATATTATCTTAATGAGCAGTTAAAAGCTATTCAGAAAGAATTAGGAGAAATTGATGAAGGAAAAGATGAGCTTTCTTCTTTGTCAAAAGCTATTTCAGATGCTAAAATGCCTAAACTTGCTAAAGAAAAATGCCTTTCCGAACTAAAAAAACTTAAGTCAATGAGCCCTATGTCTGCTGAGGCAACAGTTGTTAGAAATTATCTTGATTGGATGACAGAACTTCCTTGGTCAAACAAATCTAAAATAAATACTGATTTAAATGATGCCCAAAAGATTTTAGATGAGGACCATTATGGTTTAGAAAAAGTCAAAGAAAGAATTATTGAATTTTTAGCAGTTCAAAAAAGAATTCAAAAAATGAAAGGACCAATATTATGTTTAGTAGGCCCTCCTGGAGTTGGAAAAACATCTTTAGGAAAATCTATAGCAAAAGCAACAAATAGAAAATTTATCAGAATATCTTTAGGCGGAATAAGAGATGAAGCTGAAATCAGAGGTCATAGAAGAACTTATATAGGCTCGTTACCTGGAAAAATAATTCAAATGATGAAAAAAGCTGGCACTAAAAATCCACTTTTCCTTCTTGATGAAATAGATAAAGTAGGAAATGATTATAGAGGAGATCCATCTTCTGCATTATTAGAAGCTCTAGATCCTGAACAAAATAAAGAGTTTAATGACCACTATCTTGAAGTTGATTATGATTTATCCGATGTGATGTTTGTTACAACAGCTAACACTTTAAATATTTTACCACCGTTACTAGATAGGATGGAAGTTATCAGATTGTCCGGCTATACTGAAGATGAAAAAGTAAATATTTCACAAAAATTTCTTATTCCAAATCAAAGTAAAAATAACGGATTGAAAAAAGAAGAGTGGAAAATAAGCGAAAAAATTATAAGGAGAATTGTAAGAAATTATACAAGAGAGTCTGGAGTAAGAAACTTGGAAAGAGAAATTTCAAAAATTGCTAGAAAACTCGTGAAGAAAATAGACAATAATGAAAAAGTAAATAACCCAATAGACGAAAAGGACCTAAAAGATTTACTAGGAGTACAAAAATTTAATTATGGAGAAATTGAAGAAGAAAATAGAGTAGGTGTAGTGACCGGATTAGCATGGACAGAAGTAGGGGGTGAAATTCTTAAGATAGAGTCGGCAATAATGCCCGGAAAAGGAAAAATGCAAATTACTGGAAAACTAGGAGATGTGATGCAAGAGTCGGTTAAAGCAGCGAAATCATATATAAGATCAAAAAGTTTAGATTACGGTATTATTCCACCCATTTTTGATAAAAAAGATTTTCACATTCATGTACCTGAAGGAGCAACACCTAAAGACGGCCCTTCAGCTGGCGTAGGTATGGTAACTTCGATAATATCAGCTATTACTGAAATTCCAGTTAATAAAGATGTTGCTATGACTGGTGAAATTACTTTAAGAGGATTAGTTCTTCCTATTGGAGGTTTAAAAGAAAAATTACTGGCTGCACATAGAGCTGGAATTAAAAAGGTTTTAATTCCAGTAGAGAACAAAAAAGATTTGATAGAAGTCCCTAAAACTATTTTAGAGTCTATGGAAATTATACCAGTAAAAAATGTAGATGAAGTTTTGAAAGTAGCTTTAACTAAACCACTCAAAAGAGTTGAATGGGTTGAAGTTGATCAAATAACTGGCAAAAACAAAGGAAAAAACAAAAAAGAAGAGATTAGTACGCATTAATCTATCCAAATCTCAAACTTATTTTTATTTATAACAATATATTCTGGAAGATTATTAATTCCAACTTTTTCTAGCGCGACACTTTCAGTCCATTTTTTTAGATTTTTTTTATCAGCTTTGTGATCATACATAACTTTTTTGTTTTTTATTAAAGATTTTAATTTTTCTAAATCATATCCGCTCTCTTCGTATTCAAGATGATGCAAAAAGTTTCTCAACTTATAATCCATTTTTTCAGCTGACATCATATTAGTAAAATGCCAACCACCAGACTCAACAAAACCTAAGTTAAAGTATTTCTTGTTATCAAATAAAATATCAAGTCTCCAAAAAGGATATTTTTTTGTTTTAATATTTCTTAACCACTGTGGACTTATTAAATGTTTTATTTTACAAACTTTGCTACCCATCCAGTAAAAATTTGGATATTGTAAATTAAGTTTATAATAAAACATTTTTTGTTTAAAAATAGTAATCTTTCGCTTGTATGCAAAATTTTCTAAATTTGGTATTTCATCAAGATCATTAATTATTACCAAATCATCTTCAGAAAATTTTTCCAATTGTTTAAAAATAAAATTTCTCTGATAATTCTCTCTTTTTACGGCATTATCTAAAATTTTATTTTTTTTAATCTCTTTACTTTGCTCTTTATTTATAATGTAAAGGTCTGATGGTTGGTTTTCAACTACCACATATTCAATTTTATCTTTAAATTTTTGAAATTTATTTATATCAAAATTTAATTTTTTTGGTCGACCGCTATGATTAAATTTTGCTTCACAAATTATAAATTTAGAAACAAATTTATCTAAGGTATGAAGTCGAAGATCTAAAATCATATCTTCATTGAAATACATAAAAGTGTCAATTATTTTCATCTATTCTAAATTTCTAACTTAACCAATCTTTATATTTTTCCAAATTAGATTGAACATATTGAGGTAGATTTACATTTTTTACGATTTTAAGTTTTTTCTCTCCCTTCCACTTATTAGCTCTCATATCTACTTGATAATCATAAACAGCTCTATTCTCTTTTACCATTCTTTCAAGATCAATAGTGTTTAAACCACTTTGTTCAAACTCATAATGATGGGCAAAATTTAGCAATTTTTTTTGCAAATCTTTTGGCTTCCTAATACAAGTAAAATGCCATCCGCCATCATTTATAAAAGTTAAATTAGAATATTTTTTTTTTGAAAAAAAAACGTCTATTCTCCACTTTGGATAATTTTTACCTTTTATATTCCTAAGCCATTGTGGCCCTAAAAAATTTTTATATTTTATACCTTTTGTTCCTTGCCAAGTAAAATTTTCATATAACAAATTAAGTTTATAAAAAAACATTTTCTGTTCAAAGATAAGTATTTTATTATCAATGTTAGATAAGTTAACTCGATCAATATTCGGTATTTCATCTAAATCACTTATTAAGATTAAATCGTTATCAGAAATATTTTTTAATCCTCTTTTTAAGCTCTCTCTTTGAAAGTAATCTCTTGCCATTCCATTAAGAATTAATTTATCACCTTTTCTCCTATTTGAGTCATCTGCCTTAACTTTTAATATTTTTTTTGGTTGTTTATCTACAATTATGTAAGTGATTTTATCTTTAAATTTTTTAAAATTATTTATATCAAAATTTAATTTTTTTTTATTACCATTATGCGAGTAAGTTGCCTCAGTAATGACAAATTTTTTAACATAATTATTTAAAATATTAAGTCTTAAATCTAGCAGGAGATCTTCATCAAAATACATGAAGCAGTCATATATATTCATCATATTTGAGTTATAATAAAATATAATATAAGTAAATATTAATTAAGATCTTATGAGAAAGAAAATTATTATCACTGGTGGCTTAGGGTATATAGGTACGGAGCTTTGTAAGCTTTATTCTGGAATAAGCTGGCATCATAATATAGCAATAATTGATAATAGGTTCATTTCTGAACGAGTTTCGCAGCTTAGAAAATGGAACATGGAATTCGTACATGGAGATATTTTAGATAAAGACTTATTGTATAAATATTGCCATGATGCTGATATTGTTCATCATCTAGCTGGGATTACAAAAGTTCCAAGAACAAAAAGTGAGTCCAATATTGTTCAAGATCAAAAAATTAAATCTGTCAGCGAACAAGGAACTCAAAACATTTTAGACGTTATTAACGATAATTGTAAAATCATTTTCCCTTCAACACATGTTGTTTATGAGGGAATAAAAGATGTAAGAACTGATATCACTGAAGACGAAGATACAAAACCGGTGCTATCATACTCATCTTCTAAAGCTATAAATGAAAAACAGCTAAAAGACTCAGGTAAAAATTATATTATTTTAAGATTAGGATCTGTTTATGGATATTCAACTGATGCTATGCGAATTGATATAATGCCTAATCTATTTTCTAAAATTGCTTCTCAAAACGGAACAATAAGATTATTTGCTGGCGGCAGACAAATTAAAAGTTTAGTCCCTCTAATTGATGTTGCAAGATGCTTCAAATTTATGGAAGAAAAACAAGATATCAATAAAGAAACATTTAATCTAACAAAAGACACAATTACAGTAAAAGAAGTCGCTGAACTTTGTAAAAAATTTAATCCAAAGATAATTTTAAAAGAAACAAATGATGAAATTCCTAATTTAGGTTTTTCTTTATCAAACAAAAAACTTTTTAAAGCCGGTTTCAATTTTTTATATAATCTTGATAAAAATATTGAGGAAATGATTAAAAAGTGGTCAAAACAAAGTCTTACTAATGACCTAGAATTTGTACGTAACGGAGAAAATTTATTTGAGGATGAAAGAGGTTCTATAAGTAATCACGAGTTAACTGAACCTATAAATTTAATAGGGTTGATTGAGTCAAAAAAAGGAACAATTAGAGCAAATCATTATCATCCCCAACAAGAACAAAAATGCTTATTTACTAAAGGACAAATTATAGAAATATTTCAAGATATTATAAATCCAAACTCACCAAAAATTACACAAGTTGTTAATGCTGGACAGTTGTCGGTAATAAAACCAAATGTTGCTCACACTATGGTTTTCACTAAAGACACAACTTTTTTGAATTTAGTTAGAGGGGAAAGGGATCATGAAAATTATGGAATTACTCATACGATAAAACATGTTTTTGTAGATGAGAAAGAAAAAAATGCACTTTTAAAATATTACAAGTTTGAGTGTAGATCATGTGGAAATTCTGATTTAAAAAGAGTTGTTTCTTTAGGATATCAACCACTTGCAAACAATCTATTAAAAAAAAAACAAGAAAAGTGTGAACTGTACCCGCTCGAAGTAAATTATTGTAGTAAATGTCACAATTGCCAGCTTTCAATTTCTATAGATCCAAAAAAAATGTTTTCAAATTATTTATACACTTCCTCAACTTCTAAAGCATTCAGAGACCATTTCGTAAAAGCAGCAAATAAATATTTCAAGGATTTAAAATTAAATAAAAAAAATTCATATATCATAGATATTGGAAGTAATGACGGTGTGGCACTTAAACCATTTTTAAATTTAGGTTTTAAAAAAGTTCTAGGAATAGAGCCGGCAAAAAACTTAGCAAAAATAGCAAATAAAAATAAGATAAAAACATTTAATGGATTTTTAGAGAAAAAAAATCTAAATAAAATAAAAAAAAACGCGGATCTCATTTTAGCTTCAAATGTATTTGCGCATTCTGACAGGTTAAAAGAAATGGCTGAGTGCATGTTAAAGCTTTTAAGTAAAAAAGGAACAATTATTATTGAAGTGCAATATTTAGTAAACACTCTTAAAGATTTAACTTTTGATAACATCTACCATGAACACTATAATTATTGGTCACTTACTTCTTTAATTAATTTTTTTAAACAATTTGAGGCAAAAATTACAAATGCTGAAATAGTTAATACTCATGGTGGATCATTAAGAGTTTATATAAAAAAAGACAAAAAAGCTAAAATTGAAAACAATGTAAAGCAAATACTTAAAGAAGAGGAGAATTTTGGTATCAAAAAATTTGAAACATATAAAAAATTTGGAGAAAAAGTTTATAAAATAAGAGAAAATGTTAGAAAAAATATAAAAAAACTTAAAGATAAAAACAAAATTATTATTGGGTATGGAGCTCCAGCAAAGGCAACCACAGCTTTAAATTTTTTTGGTATTACGGAAGAAATAGATTTTATAGTAGAAGACAACAGACTAAAACATAACAAATTTATTCCAGGGGTTAGGATACCTATAAAAAACAAATCCGAAATTAAAAATAAAAAAAATATATTAATTGTTTTAGCTTGGAACTTTTATAAGGATATTATTAAAAACAATTCTAAACTTTCAGAGAAATTTATCAATATTAAGGATCTGGAGGCTAATAATACATAATTAGATTTTTCCAAATTTCAAAAATATTCCGTATACTCTCAAAAAAATAATTTAAATAATATTCAGAGACTGGTATTTTTGAGACAATGAATCCTTGAGAAAAATATAATATTCTCGATAAAGCTATTGCAAAAAAAATAAATAAAATTAGTGAATTGTAAAATCCAAAAGAGACTTTCTCTTTTCCCTGTTTATTAATTGTTTTTTTAGGTTGTACGTCGTTGATTTTGATACCATGTTTTTTTGCTAAGTATTCGGGTGAGTATAAACTGATTTCTCTTGTTTTTTTTGTAGCAGTTTTTTTTACTCTTTTCGATTTTTGTATTTTTTGTTGGATCGGCTTAGGTCTCGAAGCTATTTTTTGCTGAAGAGAAATTGATGGTTTTTTTAGAACTTCATCTACAGGGAATTGTTTCCACTTATTACCACATGAGCCACACTGAACCATTCTTCCTGATGCTACTATTGCGCTATCAGGAACAACAAATTTTTTACCGCATGAATTACAAGTTAAAATCATACAAAGTCAATAATACTGCTATTTATAAA
>MDSZ01027736.1_pt1 | contig 15707 bp, 13 predicted proteins | sample 811201 | NCBI WGS metagenome assembly MDSZ01 (sample SAMN05326647, study PRJNA326480) | marine metagenome | isolation source: seawater | place: Indian Ocean: North | collected 2010
AATAGGAAAGTCCTTAGTTGGTCAGTCCATTCAGTCCGGAAATAAAGTTACCGTTCTATCACGTACTGCACCAGAAGAAAAAGTTTCTGGATGTAATTGGTTAATTGGCGATGCTTCCAAACCGGATGATTTTTTAAACCAATTACCTGATAAAATAAACGCGCTCACTTTCTGTCCAGGGAAAGTAATTCTAGGACCAATCAAACGCCTGAAACCCGAACAGATGCTTGAGGCATATCAGACGAGTGTGCTTGATGCTTTCACTTTAATTCAAGCTTTACTGCCACGCCTTGAAGGTTCGATTGTTTTTCTCTCATCGGTTGCCGCAGGGACTGGTCTGCCAAGTCATTGTGCAATTTCTGCCGCCAAGGCAGGCTTGGAAGGATTTGCCATTGCATTAGCCGCAGACCTTGCTCCAAAAGTCCGTGTAAATGTTGTGGCACCAACCTTGACACCAACAGAAATGGGTCTAGGAATGGTTGGCGGTGACAAAATGATTCCTTTGATCGAAAATAAACATCCATTGAAATCTATTCCAGCCGTGGATGAAATCGCAGGAACCATTTCATTTCTACATTCTGATTCAGCAAAGTCCATAACCGGTCAAGTTTTGAAAGTAGACGCCGGACTTTCCAAAATCCGTTTAAATGATCGCTGATCTTTCTTCTGAAAATAAGGGGCGAGCCTTAGTTTGGTTTAGAAAAGATCTTCGTTTGCGGGACAATCCATGTCTTGCAGCAGCCCTTAAGGAAAAAAAAGAAATTATTCCTGTTTTTATTTGGGATAGCGAAGAAGGTGGACAGTGGAGTCCTGGTGCTGCTTCTCGCTGGTGGCTACACAATGCCTTAGAAAGTTTGAAAGCCGATATTTTAAAGAATAACGGAAATCTGATTTTACAAAAAGGGAAAGCAGAAAATATTCTTCCAAAATTAATTGAAGCTACAGGTGTCGATACTTTATATTATGGAAGAAAATATGATCCGGCTGGTATAAATACCCAAAATGCAGTTGAAAATGCACTGGCCGAAAAACCATGCAAAATTGAATCCTTTAATACATCTCTTCTTCAGGAACCTTGGGAGATAAAGAACGGCTCTGGCCGACCATTCCAGGTATTTACACCTTATTGGAGAAAGTGCAGATCAGGTATATACAAGGAATCTCTCAAATATTCACCAAGTCAACTGCTATACAGTAAATCAAATTTCGAATCTTTGTCGGTTAAAGAACTCGAATTACTTCCTGAACACAATTGGCACCTAAAATTGTCAAGCCATTGGGAAGTTTCCGAAGATGCTGCTCACAAGCTAATTCAAAGAACAATCGATGAAGTCACTCGCTCCTATTCTACCGCTCGAAATATTCCATCCAAAGATGGAACATCCCGTTTATCTCCATATCTCGCATGGGGATTAGTTAGTCCAAAACAAATATGTGAGGCTGTACTTGCTTCGGACAACCAAGGCGGATTTCGAGGAGAGAACAAATATCTCGTTGAAATTGGTTGGCGGGAATTCTCCTACCATTTACTTTATCACTTCCCTCAAATTCCTGACCAACCACTCAGAGAAAAATATGCAGCATTCCCTTGGAGGTCTGACCCAACAGAACTAAAAGCATGGCAGTTTGGTAATACCGGATACCCTATGGTGGATGCTGGCATGAGACAGTTATATGAAACTGGTTGGATGCACAACCGAGTTAGAATGGTGGTCGCCTCATTTCTTGTTAAACACCTTCTTCTTTCTTGGCAGGATGGTGCACGCTGGTTTTGGGATACCTTGGTGGATGCAGATTTAGCTAGTAACACACAAGGTTGGCAATGGGCTGCAGGTTGCGGAGCTGACGCAGCTCCATATTTCCGGATATTTAACCCCATTACTCAGGGAGAAAAATTTGACGGGAAAGGTGAATACACCAGTAAGTGGATTCCCAGCTTGAAACAATTACCTGGAAAATGGATTTTTAAGCCTTGGGAAGCCCCACCCGATTTACTTCTTGTGAGCGATGTTTTCCTAGGCAACAACTACCCTCACCCATGTGTTGATCATAAATTTGGTCGTGAGCGTGCACTCTCCGCATTGGCATCTCTTAAAGAACCCTGAATCATTCATAGACCTTCTCAGATTTCTATAATTTGTTTAACTAAATCCTGAAATTTTATTGTGAACACTTGTATTCTATGGTTTAGAAAATCGCTTCGTTTAAATGATTTTAAACCACTACTGGCAGCTGCAGAGGAAAAGGGACATGATTGCATTCTACCACTTTACATATTGGATCCTGATCAAATCGGCGAAAATTTTCAAAAGTTTGGATTAAATCGTTTGAAATTCTTAATCGAATGCTTGGATGACCTAAACAATCAACTCTCTTCTAGGTATAACAGCAAACTTATCATTTTAAACGGAAAGCCCCTAGAAATTTTCGAAAATATTCTTAGGTCTTCAAAAAAATCCATTACATCCCTTTTTTGTGAGTACGCATCTGAACCTTGGGAAAGAAAAACATTCTCTGTTATTACCGATTTATTCAAACAGGAAAACCCAGACACTCTTGTAAAGTCATTTAGTGCTGTTCACACCATACTTGATCTAAACAAAACCATTGCTTCCGCAAATTTCCGCAAACCGAAATCAATGAAGGATATGGAAAGAATATTTTCTTCGACCTTTGAGACTAACTCGGATGGTTTTTTTGCGATTGATGAGCCTGCAAACGCTCCGATAAAAATACAACCTCCGCCAGATCTCAATAGTATAGGAATTTCCAATTCCAGCCCGGAATCACATCCGTTATCAATCGATGAGTTGGCTGAAAAAATCTCACATCATGTGGGCATTAACCTTAAATCGATAAAATCATATTTCATTGGAGGTGAAACAGAAGCTTTATCAAGACTACAAAGAAAAGTTTCCGGAAATATCGAGTATGTAAACACATTCAGAAAACCGAAAACCATGTCCACTAATACGGATGGGGAACCTTTGGAACCAAGTACAACTGGACTCTCCCCCTATATCAGTACAGGATGTCTGTCTCCTCGTACTTTGTGGAAAGAGTGTGAAAAATGTCAGGCAATGGGTAACCACTCCAAGCCACCTGAATCTTTACACGGTCAGATGATGTTCAGAGAAATGTTTTACTTACTCTCTATATCGGTGGATAATTGGGATAAGGATAGTTCCAATGAAATGTGCAAAGTCATTAATTGGGGCCAGTATGATCAGAAAAAAATGTCAGTCTGGGAAAGCGGTCAGACTGGATTTCCCCTTATTGATGCTATGATGAGACAATTAAGCACCACTGGCTGGATGCATCATTTGGGCAGGCACGCTGTTTCATGTTTTTTGACAAGAGGTCAACTTTGGCAAAACTGGACATATGGGCGGGATATTTTCGAAAGGCAACTTCTTGACAGCGATTGGGCATTGAACAATGGCAACTGGTTATGGCTTGCAGGAGTAGCACCTTTCTCTATGCCTTATTTCAGACTCTACAACCCATGCCCTGACCCCAAATCAAGTCTGAATATTGAATCCAAAACCGCTGATTTCATCCGACATTGGGTACCCGAACTTAAAAATTTACCAGCTAAATACATTTATGAACCACATTTAGCACCTCAATCTGTCCAACATGATTCCAATTGCGTTATTGGAAAAGACTATCCCACCCCAATCGTAGACCGTAAGGAAAGTGCTAAACAAAATCTGATATCATTCAAATCCAGCTTATCGAAAAACTAGTTTTGCAAAATCTGCCTGAATCTTATTCAACGATTCAACCTGATCTAAAATAGTAATAAATTACCATCCTGATCGATCTTGGTTCCATCGGTCATAACAATGTCATCATTCATTCCAGCGTAATTACGGATAGTTTCCAAGTTATCCGCCTCATCAATCTTTTTATCTTTTCTCCACCTACTTATCCTTGGAAAGCGAAGAGCCACCCCAGATTTATGTCGACCCGATATCCTCGCACCTTCAAATGCAATTTCAAAAACAAGCTCTGGTCGAACGGAACGAACAGGACCAAATTTCCCAGTTATATTTTTCCTCACAAAACGATCAACCTGTTCAATTTCATCATCAGTCAAACCTGAATATGCTTTGGCAACAGTAACCAGTTCCTTATTCCCATCCCATACTGCAAGAGTATAATCAGAATATAAATTCGATCGTTTCCCGTGACCCAATTGTGCACTCACAACTACCATATCCGCAATATAAGGATCAATTTTCCACTTATACCATGAACCTTTCATACGACCAGATTGATAAACTGAATCTTTTTTCTTCAGCATAAAACCTTCTACTCCTCGGTCTCTTGATTCTTGTCGAACCATTGATAATTCCTTCCAACTCTCCCCTTCAACAAGTGGGGAAATTCTAACAGGAAAATCAACAGGTAAAACAGAAATTATTTTCTCAAGTAATTTTCGTCTTTGTTCCAAGGAATTATTTCTTAGGTCTTCACCATCCAATCTAAGAATATCATAAACCTGAAAACGTACGGGTTCCCGCTTAAGTATTTTTGGACCGGGTGCTTTTCTACCTAACCTTTTCTGAAGATGTGAAAAAGAGCGTAAACCATCCGTTCCCCACGCCAGAATTTCTCCGTCCAAACAAATATCTCCGGGCAGCCATTTTGAAGCATTCACAATTTCAGGAAAAGAATCACCCACGGATTCATCTCCCCTTGACCATATCATTGTCGAACCTGCCCGGGTAATTAACTGTGCACGAATACCATCCCATTTCCACTCAACTTGCCAATCATTCACATCTCCCAAACTTTTCACATCCTCTTGCAAAGGATGAGCTAGACAGAATGGATAGGGTTGGCACAACCGACCTTCCTGATCACCTGAATCAAAAATGTCTTTAAATTTTATATCTTTCGGATTCCAGTCACCTGCTAATTTTTGAGCAATTAAGGATGGTTCTACTTCACCAAACTTAGCCAAAGCTTTACAGAGATTTCCTTTCGAAACCCCCATTCGAAACCCACCGGTAAGTAATTTATGAAAAGGTAATAATTCAAATTCGCTTAAAAGATCCCAGGCAGTAAAAATCTTTTCCCTTCGCCCATCAAAATCTAAAAAAACCATGGGTTCTAATATTTCCATGATTACCTCATTTAAACCTAATTCATTTTTGCTCTGTCCTTTACCAACCAATAAAGAAAGGGTTTCAGCTAAATCACCCACTCGGTCATGACATTCTTCAATTAGCCACATGGGTAACCCGCTACGTTCAGAAGCAAAATTTCTAAGTTCACTGGTTTTCACAGCACCCTTGATACGGTTACCGCTTAAAAACCAACAAACCCACAGAGAGTCCTCTTCATTCGCTGTTGTAAAATATTTTATTAAATAATCGATACGGTCATTAGTTTTAGTTGCCTGATCAAGGTCATGAAATAAACGGGCAAATTTTTTCATTCCATTTCTTCTCTTTGAAAACTTGAATCTTTTAATTCACTTACATTCATTCCTTTTTCAGAAAGGAATCGACTGATCGCATCACCATTTCCATGGGTAACTTTTACAATTTCTGCACCTGTCCCTTTAATTACATTTACTAAACCATCCCAATCAGCATGATCAGATAGGACAAATCCACGATCGACATTTTTTCTTCTTTTAGGTCCTCTGATTGCCATCCACCCGGATGCAAAACCCCGCTTTGCACCTCTGAAATTTTTGGTCCAACTACTATCTTCGACCGCTGGAGGAGCAATGATAATTGTTCCCGCAAATTGTTTTTCTTTTTCTATTCTTTTTACTGCGGGTATATTTAACCCCGCACTCCGGTAGGTTTCCAAGAAAGAGTGGACAGCAGAATGAGCATAAATTGTACCTACCGATCGATCCAAACCAGCTAGAACCCGTTGGGCTTTCCCCAGTGAATAAGCAAATAAAAGAGATGGTACACCATTTTCTTTATTCATCTTCCACCACTCATTAATTTCGGAATGAATCACTTCTTCCGCACGCCACTTATACACGGGTAATCCAAAAGTACATTCGGAAATAAATCCATCGCATTTAACCAATTCAAATGCTTCACATGTCTGATCGGGTTGTGGTTTATAATCACCACTAACAACCCAAACTCTTCCATTTACCTCAATTCGAATTTGTGAAGAACCTAAAATATGCCCGGCTGGATGGAAAGACACATATGCATCACCTATCTTACATTTCATTCCAAAAGGAAGAGATTCAACTTTGGAATCTTTTCCTATTCTTATTTTTAAAAGAGGTTTACATGAATCTGAACAAAGATAATTTTTATGACCAACTCGTGCATGATCACTGTGTGCATGAGTTATTAAAGCCTTATCCACAGATCCTCTCGGATCTATATAGAAACCACCTGCTGAACAAAAAAGGCCTTCAGCATGTAAAGATAAAATTTCACTGTCCAAATTATTACTCAACCCTAATCATCAGATTCATAGAATAGCTGTAGGACAAACTTTTTTAATTACTCCATTTATCATAAAACCTAATAAATGAAAAAATAATAATTTCATGTGATCTTTATTCGTAGAAGTATCGTTATTTACATTGTTATGGTTACTCCACATGTAAATATATCTAACAATAAAGAGGATTTAGATCCTGTAGGCAGATTTATATCTGACCGTTCACGCATGGCTCCCCCCACAAAAGAGGAGTGTGACAAACTTTTTGTAGAAATGTCAAATGGTTCTGATGAGGCTCGGAAAGAATTAATTGAAAGACACATTCGTTTGGTAGCTTCTATAGCTCTTAAATTTCGCCAAACAAATGTACAAATGGAAGATATAATGGCTGAAGGAATTCAAGGTCTTGTGGTTGCATTGGACAAATTCGATCACACCCGCGGTATTAAATTAAGCACATATGCAGCTTGGTGGATTCGTCAGAGAATACAAAGATTAATCGGCAAGATGTCCGGTGCAGTCGCTGTCCCACACGATGTTTCCCAAGGTAAGAGAAAAGAAAGCCTTATCCGTTCTGAATTACAAGTTGAGTTTGGAAGAAATCCAACAGATGACGAGGTTTCTCACGCACTCGGGCAAGATAAAAATTTAACCAAAAGAGTTAAATTTGCTCCTTCAAGTTCGCTCTCACTAGATGAACCTCTTAATGATGATACTGATAGTACTCTTGCAGATATGATGGCTGCAGAAGAAGAACTCAATCAATCTTACAGAGAAGAAGGTTCACTATCTGACGATATTGGTGTTGCCCTTTCTTTTTTGGACGATCGGGAAAGGAAAGTACTCAGTATGCGTTTTGGTATGGAAAAAGGTGAATCAATGAAACTTGATGATATTGCAGACCATATGAATGTCTCCGGTGAACGCGTTAGACAACTCGAATCACTTGGTCTTCGAAAACTCAGAGCCGTACTTTTGAAAAATGGTAAACTAGACTTCAGAAATTTAGATCAACTTGTTAATACAGATTTACATGGCAAAACCAAGATGAGTCCTTTAGAATTATCACTCATCTCGGATACTGCTGCGTAAATATGTCATTTTCTATATCTAAATGGGTATGCCCTCCACCTGAAACTTTTGATCCACCCAAAGGGTCAGACGGTCGCGTCGAATGGTTTAGATGTCTTCCTTACATTGCTATTCATATAGTTGCCATCTTTGCTTTCTTTTACCCTGTTACGATCGCATGTATTGTTTTAGCAGTAGTCTCATACAGCATACGTATGTTTTCTATCACAGCATTTTATCACAGGTATTTTTCACATAGAACTTTTAAAACATCTAGAATTGTACAATTTATAGGTGCATTCATTGCATGTAGTTCTGGTCAAAGAGGCCCTTTATGGTGGGCAGCACATCATAGACGACATCATCGTCATTCGGACACTGATGAAGATGTTCATTCCCCTCACACTAAAGGTATATTTTGGAGCCACACTCTTTGGTTTATGACTGATTATGCCGTTCCTACATTCCTAAAAGAAATTCCTGATTTACTAAAATTTAAAGAACTCAGATTTCTCAACCGCTACGATTGGGTACCATTACTCGCATTAGCATTTGGATGTTATTTCTTACCCCATTTATCTTGGTTTTCATCAATTTGTAACCTCAGCAGCATGCAATGTTTACTTTGGGGGTTTTTCGTACCCACAGTTATCTTATATCATGCCACATTTGCAGTTAATTCCCTTACTCATATGTTCGGTAAAAGAAGATACAATACAAAAGACGAAAGTCGTAATAATTGGCTTGTATCAATTTTTGCATTTGGAGAAGGATGGCATAACAACCATCATTTTTTTCCCGGTTCTGCCAGGCAAGGTTTCTTTAAAGGTGAATTTGACTTCACATATTATGGATTAAAAATTCTTTCTTATTTAGGACTCGTTCGAGAATTACGCCCTGTTCCAGTATGGGTTAAGGAAAAGGCTCTTAACCCTGATAGTTAATCTTTCGAATTGTGAAAGTTGCGATTGTAGGATCGGGGGTTTCTGGTCTCACTTGTGCATACTTGCTTCATAAAAAACACGATGTTACAATTTTTGAAGGCAGTAAAAAAGCGGGTGGTCATGTAAATACAGTTCAAACTGAAGGACAAACAGGCACATACAATGTGGATACTGGATTTATTGTTTTCAATAGGGAAAATTATCCCAACTTCGGAAAACTTCTCAAAAAACTCGATGTAAAATCTCAAATAACAAGAATGGGATTCTCCGTTCAATCGGAAAAATTAAATCTCGAATACAGCGGAGAAAGTATAACCGGATTATTTGGTCACTTCAGAAATTTGATCGACCCAAAGCACTGGATGATGGTTCGTGATATTCTACGATTTCACGATCTTGCTAAAAACAAACTCGACCCAGATGAAACCGTTGATTCCTTCCTTGAGAAAAATCATTTCGGACAAAGGTTCTCACAATATTTCCTTCTTCCTTTGGGGTCCGCATTATGGTCATGTTCAACTCAGAAGTTTGGTAAATTCCCTATGGAGTTCGTCTCCGATTTTCTATCCAACCATCAAATGCTGCAGGCAAACAATCGCCCGGTTTGGAGAGTTATCAAAGGAGGTTCTAGAACTTATGTAGATGCCCTTTTAAAGATTCTAGGTTCTCGCCTAAAACTCAATAACCCGATTAAAAAAGTAACCCGAGCTAACAAACAAGTTGTGCTTACCATGCCCGATGGTACTGATCATCAGTTCGATGAAGTCATCCTTGCTTGCCATGCTGACCAATCTCTTCGATTAATTTCTTCTCCCACTGATGAAGAGAGAAACCTATTGAAATCTTTTCCCTATCAGGATAACCGCGTTACTCTTCACAGTGATGATTCTGTAATCCCCAGACGAAAATCTGCTCGGGCAAGTTGGAATGCTTACTTACCAAGGCAAAAAAGTAATGATGCCCTTGTTACATATGATATGAATATTTTACAATCGCTGCCAACAACTGAACCTTTTTGTGTTTCCCTTAACCAGCAGAATCTGGTTAATGAGTCTAAAGTTCATGGAAATTTCAATTTTTCTCACCCTACTTACCATGCGGGACGTAAACGAAATCAGGCAAGACATTCATCTTTTATTCGAAACCAGGGTATTTCACTTTGTGGAGCTTATTGGGGATATGGATTCCATGAAGACGGAGTAAACAGTGGATTACGAGTATGTAAAGCTTTCGGAGAATCCCTTGAATGAATAACAGTTCCTTATACTTCGGTGAAGTTCGTCATCAAAGAAGAAGCCCAAAAAAACATGCATTCTGTTATCGGGTATTCATGGTTCATTTATTTATCGATGAAATTAAAGAAGTTTTTAAAAAGAATCCCTTTTGGTCAATTAACCGGTTAAATCTCTCTACCTTTCTACGAAAAGATTATCACAACCCAAAGGAAGAGGATCTTTCCAAAGCAGTCCGTAAAACAATGAGTGAACAACTGGGATATCCAGTAACTGGTCCGGTTTCTGTAATTACCCACTTACGTACATTTGGTTATTGTTTTAACCCAGTCACATTTTATTACTGCTGGGATAAGAAAAAAAATAAACCCCATTCCTTAATGGCAGAAATTACCAACACACCATGGCATGAACGCTATGCAAAATGTTTTAAATTGAGCGAGGAAGAACCGGATTTTTCGATTCATAAATTCATCAAGGAATTTCATGTTTCTCCATTTATCGGCATGGGTATTGATTATGACTGGAGATTTCAGGGTCCTGGAAAAAAATTCAAGGTTGATATGATCCTCAAACAAAAAAATGAACTTTTTTTCACAGCCCATTTAAATTTACTTCGTAAACCTATCAGTACACTTAATATGTATTGGGCATTAATTCGGTTTCCGTTTCTAACATTTCGTATTACTTTTGGAATTTATTGGCATGCACTCCTTCTAAAATTAAAAGGATGCAAATTTTATCCACATCCAAAAAATTCTCTTTCAGCCTCATAAATGAGTAATTCATCTACAAAACAAGAATCAAATCTTTCACTTTCTAAATCCAATACTAATGGATTCTGGGAAAATTTGTTTATTAACCAAATCAAAAAAATTGATCAGGGGTCGCTTTCTATAATTAGTGAAAAGGAAACTAAAATCTTTGGAAAACCGGAAACCCAGAAAATATCAGCTGAAATCAGAATTAATAATCCAGTTTTTTACCGCAAAGCTTGCCTGGGAGGTTCCCTCGGAGTTGCAGACAGTTATGCGGAAGGCGACTGGGATACTCCGGATCTTGTAAATGTTTTCCGACTCTTTTTACAAAATCAGGATGTAATGGATGGTATGGAAGGTGGATGGGCATCATTGCTTAATAAATTCGCCAGATGGGCTTATGTGTTTGGTCAGAAAAATACACGGAAAGGAAGCAGAAAAAACATCGCCTTGCACTACGATCTTGGAAACGACTTTTATGAACTCATGCTCGACCCAACTATGACCTATTCCTGTGGTTATTTCAAATCACCAGAAAGTACTTTGGAAGAAGCATCCATCGCAAAATATGACCGTATTATTGATCAACTTGAAATTAAGGACCATCATCATGTTTTAGAAATCGGATGCGGGTGGGGAGGATTCGCTAATCGTCTTGCAGAACGTACAAAAGCAAAATTAACAGCTACCACAATCTCGGACCGTCAATTTGAATATGCCGAGAACCGCATTCAAAAAAATGGATTTTCTGACAGGGTTTCGATTATTAAAAAAGATTATCGTGATCTAGTCGGTTCTTTTGACCGTGTTGTATCGATTGAAATGATTGAAGCAGTCGGGCATGAATTCCTTCCCGAATATTTTTCCAAAATTTCCCAACTTCTTGTATCAAATGGTGCGGCTTTGATACAGGGAATTACCATGCCCGATCACAGATATCATCAATATCTTAAAGAAGTTGATTATATTCGCACGCGCGTATTCCCCGGAAGCTGTGTACCCTCCGCATCTGCAATGATTCAGGCAGCGGTTAAAAATTCCAATCTTCGTCCTGCAAACCTTTATGATTTTGGATATCACTACTCACGCACACTGCGTGAATGGCGACTACGATTTCTTGAAAATGAGGAAAAAATTAAAAAACTCGGATATAATGATCATTTTCGCCGAGCATGGATTTATTATCTTTGCTACTGTGAGGCTGGGTTTGAGGAGGGATATACCGGGGATATACACCTCCTTTTAGCCAAGCCGGAATGTATGCTTGGACGCGGATTTACAGGATGAGTTCCCGGCTTTCATTTTTTACTGATCTGGTTATTTTTCAGATCGCATGGTTTGCATGTGTACTAGCCAGTGTGAGTCCATTCCCTATTTTAATTCCCATACTTGGAACCTTATTGGTTATCATTCGATGCCTGGTTAAAAAAAGCATTAAACAAAGTCTCCCATTTACCATTGCCTGCTTAATTATTGGAATTGCTGGAGATGCCACATTAGTAAATGTAAACCTTCTGGCTTTTGATCCATATCCAAGTATTTTTGGTAGTCCCCTTTGGATGATTGCTTTATGGATGAATTTTGGACTCATGCTTAGGCCACTATTCACATGGTTTCTCGACAATTGCTGGCGTTCGATTCTTGGATTTTCAATTGGTGGACTCATTGCATATATTTCCGGTGAAAAATTAGAAGTTCTAACATTTATAGTTGATTATAATTCCCATATTGGAGTTGCCCTAGAATGGGCGATTGCAGGTATTATTCTTCGCTATTTGCATCTAAAATTTCCATCCCATTCATTATCATGAATCATTTTGACCTCTTGATATACGGACAAATTGGAGCTTCAATCATGATGTTGGGAGCATGGATACATGCGATAGTGATTAAAAACACTTCCTATGTTGATGTCCTTTGGGGGTATGGGGTTGGAATTCTCGGATTTATTTTCCTGACCCTGGCAAATGATGACTGTGATCCTGCAAGACTCGCACTTCTTAAAGCTCTTCTTGTCACTTGGTCTGCCCGTCTCGGAACATATTTATTTAGAAGATGCCGGGGCAAACCGGAAGACGCCCGTTATTTATACCTCAGGGAATGGATGGGAGAAAAAGCAAATTTTGGATTTTTTATTTTCTTTCAAATTCAGGCATTCTGGGTGGTATTATTTGCCTCCCCATTTCTCATTCTTGTTGAAAATCCAAATCCTATTAATGGACTTGATCAGATTGGACTCATAATTTGGCTCATTGGTTTTTGTGGTGTTCATCTTGCTGATAAACAGCTCAAAATATTCAAATCACAAGCTAACCGTTCCCGTTCTGATGTCTGCAAAACCGGACTTTGGAAATATTCACGACATCCAAATTATTTTTTTGAATGGGTACTCTGGACAGGCTATATATTCATTGGTTGGCAGGCTCCACTAGGACAATGGTTACTGCTCATTCCATTTATTCTTTATATTTTCCTCACCAGGATTACGGGTGTTCCATTTGTCGAAGCAAGAAAGCTTGAAGCTAGTGGCGAGGAATATGAATTATACATCAAAGAGACCAATTCTTTTTTTCCGGGAGTACCCAAAAATAAAAATTAAAAAATGAGCCTGACAAATTTTTTTATCGATCTTGCCGAACGTGGAATCGTACCGGATTTCTTAATCCGTGCTGGGATTCGTAATCTTTGTAAGAAACGACTTGAGCAATGCCACGCAGATGATTGTGAAAAAAATGCTGAATTGAATGAAAAATACATCGTAGATTCTGACAATTCACCCATGGCCGTTCTCACAGACAAAGCAAATGAACAACACTATGAAGTACCGGCTGAATTTTACCGACATGCTTTGGGAAAAAACTTTAAATATAGTTGTTGTTACTATGCATCTGAAAATGTCTCCCTTGATGATGCGGAAGACCGGGCACTCGAACTTACCTGTGAACATGCTAAGCTTGAAAATGGACAATCTATTTTAGAACTCGGTTGTGGTTGGGGTTCTCTTTCTCTTTGGATGGCAAAAAATTATCCGGATTCAAAAATCACATCGGTTTCAAATTCGAATTCACAAAGAGAATATATTCTTGGACAAGCTGAGGAACGGGGACTTAAAAATCTTGAAGTAATTACAGCTGATATTAACGAATTTGAAACGGATAATACTTTTGAACGGGTTGTCTCCGTTGAAATGTTTGAACATGTGAGAAACCACCGTGAACTATTTAAAAGAATTCATGGCTGGCTAAATCCCGGTGGGAAACTATTTACTCATGTTTTTTGCCACCGTTCAACATCCTATCCTTTTGAAGTTGAGGGAGAGGATGACTGGATGTCCAAACACTTTTTCAGTGGTGGAACTATGCCTGCAGATGAATTATTCATCAGAATCTCAGGTCAACTTGAAATTGAACACAGATGGAGATGGTCGGGTAAACACTATGCAAAAACATCGGAGGACTGGGTAACCAATATAGACAATGCCCGTTCAGAAATTCTAAAATTATTCAATCGTGATCTATCCTCCGTCGAAGCTCACCGGACATTTTATAGATGGCGTATATTTTTTCTCGCCTGTGCGGAAACCTTTGCCTTTCGCAATGGACAGGAATGGTGGGTTAGTCATTATCTATTCAAAAAGCCATGAAGATTGTCCTACCTTTCCTATTTCTCTCCGCCTTCTTTTATCATTCAGTTTGTTGGGCTCAAAGTGATTTAACTGATTCATTGAGTTGGTCCCAATGGCGGGGTCCGAACCGGGACGGATTGATCGAGAAAAATGCACCCTGGCCAGAGAAAATTAATTCCTCCTTCTTGAAACAGAACTGGCGTATTAAGATGGGAAAGGGATATTCCGGACCAATTGTTTCTGAACAGCTCGTTTTTTCCACTGAGTCTATGGAGGATAATGAAATCACAAAAGCTTATAACCGGGCAGATGGAAAACTTGTATGGTCCAATGAATGGGCAGGTAAAATGAAAGTTCCATTCTTTGCCTCCAAAAATGGGAGCTGGATTCGATCAACCCCCGTATACGACGGTGAAAATATTTATGTCTGTGGAATGAGAGATGTTATTCACTCACTTGATGCAAAGACTGGCAAAACTAACTGGAAAGTCGACTTTGTGGAAAGATATAAAACTCCCCTACCCGCATTTGGCATGGTATGCTCACCAATCATTGACGGAGACTTCCTTTATGTCCAGGCGGGTGCCGGATTTGTAAAACTTAATAAAAAAACTGGGGAATCTATTTGGAGATCTCTAACAGACAAAGGTGGTATGTTTGGCAGTGCATTTTCATCCCCAGTAATTGTAGAAATTCATGGGCAAAAACAAGTAATTGTTCAGACCAGGACCGATCTTGCCGGTGTTAATCCAAAAAATGGAAATGTAATCTGGAAACAACCAATTAAAGCATTTCGTGGAATGAATATTTTAACCCCAAGTATTAAAGATAATAACATCTTTACCAGTAGCTATGGAGGTAAATCTCTTCTATTCAATGTTCAGAATAAAGGAGATCTACAAAGCATTAATAAAAAATGGGAAAATAAACAGGAAGGATACATGTCCGGACCGATTATCTTGGACGGTTACTGCTATATTCACTTAAGGAAACAAAGAATTACCTGTCTGGACATGGAAAATGGAGAGACCAAATGGATAAGCAGTAAATCCTTTGGTAAGTATATGTCCATGGTTTCAAATGGAAAAGAAATTCTTGCCCTCGATGAAGATGGTACACTTTATCTGATCGATCCAAACCCTGAAAAATTCCTCATCAAAGAGAGCCGGAAAATTTCTGAATCACCAACCTGGGCACATCTGGCAATTTCTGACAATCAATTATTTGTACGTGAGCTTGAAGCTCTCGCCTGTTACCAGTGGTAACTTGAATGCATCAATGGGGGTACTTTACCTGGCAAGGAAGTTTTTCAATAACCTCGCCATATCTAACAACTAAATTTGGCAAATTGAAAGGACTAGGCTTTTTTTTCTTTTGAAGAACAACAGCCTTTACCATCTCCCATAAAGAAAATCGTAGGGTCTCCCTTACTTTTAACCAAAGCTATAATTGCATAGATACCGGCAACCACATTACCACCGACACAAATAGCAATTGACCAAACTAATACCATTCCCGGACAACTTTCCCGGTAAGCAATCCAACCGATAAAGAAGAAGAATCCAACATAGACATCAAACAAGGATACAATACCCCACGGATTGTCCATCAGTTCCCCTCCATCTTTCCAGAAATCACC
>MDSZ01182919.1_pt1 | contig 15707 bp, 8 predicted proteins | sample 811201 | NCBI WGS metagenome assembly MDSZ01 (sample SAMN05326647, study PRJNA326480) | marine metagenome | isolation source: seawater | place: Indian Ocean: North | collected 2010
ATGAAGTGCAAATGCAAGGAATGAATAAGTATAATAAGGATTTATCATTTCCTGAGAAACCGCATCTGTTTATAGAATTTCATGGCTCGGAACTAAGTACTAGCGAGCAGGTTGAGGACTTCAAATCTATTGGTGATGAATTTGGAGCATATGATTTCAAGTGGGCCACAAAAACGGAAGAGAGGAATAGGCTTTGGAAAGCTCGCCATGATGCTTATTGGGCTGGTAAATCACTTTGGCCACAGGCTTCATCTTTAGTTACTGATTGCTGCGTTCCGATTTCTGCTCTCGCTGGCTGCATAGCAAAAACCAAGGAAGCAATAAAGGATTCCGATTTATTGGCTCCTCTTGTCGGTCACGTAGGTGACGGTAATTATCATTTGCTCATACTGTTTGATGGGAGTACTCGTGATGGATTAAAAAGAGCAAAAGAACTTGCAGGCCGCGTGAATGAAATTGCTTTGAGCTTTGGCGGGACAATTACTGGAGAACATGGAGTTGGCACTGGAAAAAAGAACTTTATGTATTCGGAACATGGCAAGGCTTGGAATTTAATGGGTGATATTAAAAAGCTATTTGATCCAAAAAATATAATGAACCCAGGTAAACTGGTCCCCGATCAAAACTCATAGGTCTAAACTTAATTGCTGTTTTGCAGGTATACTTGCCTTCTGTTTTCTTCTAGGCCTTCGGTTTAGTCGGCTTGCATGTTTCTGAACAATAGATGCAGTTTCTATTGAATTTTTGATCTGTTTCTTTAGCGAATATATCTTTTCTTGCGCAGCGGTTCTTGCAAGTTTCTCGTCGACAATTGGTTTTGGATAATTGATGGCGCCGTCACCCAAAAGCCAAGGCTGGTGAATGAACTGATCAGGTACAAATCTTAGTTCGGGCACCCACTTTTTTATGAATTCTCCATTTGGATCTTGGTCAATACCTTGTTTGATTGGGTTATAAATACGAATTGCATTCATACCAGTTGTACCAGACTGCATTTGCATCTGGCTATAATGAATGCCTGGTTCATAGTCTAAAAATTGTCTAGCTAAGTGTTTTGATGTTAATCGCCAATCCAACCAAAGATGGTAACTTGCAAAGCTCGCTAACATCGCACGCATTCTAAAATTTAACCATCCAGTTTGGTTTAAAAAACGCATGCATGCATCTATCATTGGGTACCCTGTATTGCCACTTTCCCACGCGCTTAACTTTTCGTGATCACAAATAGATGGGCGCAGGTTTTCAAAAGAACTGTGTAACGTGTTAGTCTCAATGCTTGGCTGGTCTTCTAGTTTTTGAATAAAATGACAGTGCCATCTGAGTCTTGAAGAAAAGCTTTTTAGGGATCGAGAGAAGTTCGGGTCTGAGCTTCCTATTTCTTTTTTGCGCGTCTCTGTAAGCTGAAAAACTTCTCTTACTGACAGCTGGCCAAATGCTAAATAGGGCGAGATACGCGAACAGCTATTTTCGGCTGTAACGGGAGATGACATTTCATATGTATAATTTTGGCCTCGCAAGTTTAGAAAACTGCTGAGTTTTTCTTGGGCAGCAGTTCTTGAACCAATTTGACGTGATTTAGGCTGAGAGAGTGTCAGGCCCAGTTCAGTAGCTGACGGAATTTTATCGCTTGTGATCAGGGAGCCTATGATTTTTTTTGGTGGTGTTGTAATGGGTTGCGACATAGAATCGTGCCAGCTCTTTGCCCAACTATTTCTATTTTTGAGACGCCTAATTACGCCGTTACTTGGCGTTTCATCCCAGGGGACATTGATCGATTTCGCCCATTGTCTCACCCTTAAGTCACGGTTGAAAGTCCATAAGTTCCACGTCTCTTGATGGGATGAAATGCCTTTTATTCTATAGTCTGCATGTAACTCTTGGAAAATTTTCTCTGCAATTCCTACTTTGATTACTAAATTGGCTCCGAGACTTTTAAGCTGTTTGTCAAGATCGATGAGGGTTGATTTAAGAAATAGATAATGCCTATAGCTCAGATCATTCTGTCGCCATAACTCAGGTTCAAAAATATAGAGTGGAATGACTTTAGCTCGAGATGCAGCCACCGATAAAGGTTCATGGTCGAATACTCTTAGGTCCCGCTTGAACCAAATAACTTCCACTTGTTCTTTCATCTATCCTCACTCTTTATAAGGTCGTGAAAAATTATAGATCTGAATCCAGAACGTCTTATTTAGTTCGAAGACGCGATAATACAAATGCAGGAAAAGACATCACAGATATTCAACCTTAGCGAGCGCATTATAAAATATCTTTGTAGCTACTCCCTCAAAACAATTCCAAGACTGTCCGAGTCATTTAAAAACTCAATTCCATGGTTTTCAAACCCGACCATAATACGCTCAATTACGCTTGCCCTTAAAGAATCGTAAGGGTTCGTCAGTGGGCCCAGACCTTCGTATCTGCGCAATGACGATACTGACACTCTAATCTTTCTAGAGCACTGTAATTGATCCCAGCCAAGAATAGCTCGTGCGGCTTTAACTTGATTCGAATTAGGGCAATTTTTTTCAAATACAGGCATTTCAAGGCTCAGATTGACTAATAAATTTGTTTTTTGGGAGATATTACATTTTATCCCATATCTACAACTAAAAAAATCAAATTAAGGCTAATCCTCTATATTTAAAATATTTTAGCTCATTTTTGAACGTTTTAAGCTCTCTATTGAACTATTATTATTGCCTTGGAAATTATATTTTATTATTATATTTTAGATAGTTATGGATTTCTGGAGTTAGGATGAAGATTAGAGATTTTGCATATAAGTATTATCGCCAACATGTGGTCTTGAATACCTCAACCGGGAAGTCTCGATTTGGAATTTATAAAAATCATATTGAGCCTAACTTTGGAAACTGTGATTTTTGCGATTTGTCCAAACTTATGGTTCATGATTGGAGAAATTCTCTTATAATCCTTGGATATAAGCCAGCTATGATTAATAAGATCCAAGTTATTTTTGGAACTATAATTCAACTCGCATCCGACCTAGAAATTTGTGATGAGGGGTTAAGGCAGCGGCTAGGTTTCAAAGCGCTCAAAATTAGGCAATATCGTGAGAAATTTTTAAGTAAGGAGCACTTCATAAAGTTGAAGTACTCTTGCTCAAAAAGCACAAACCCATATCTTTTAGACATAGTCCTTATTCTTACTTTAACCGGAGCACGCAAAAGAGAAATACTCGATTCACAATGGTCCGATCTCAATTTAGAAGACGGGATATTGACGATTCCAAAATCTAAAAGCGGCACGATGCGCTCAATTTACCTAAATAAGCAAGCGGTCAATATTTTCGCAGCTTTAGAGAGAAAACGACAATCTCATAATTGTTACATTTTTCCTAATCCAAATACTGGTAAACCTTATAAATGCATATACTATTCCTGGAATTTAGCGCGACGCAGGGCCATGCTCAATGATCTGAGAATACATGATTTGCGCCATAGTTTTGCGTCCGCTTTAGTGAATAAGGGAGTTCCGATTTATGACATCCAACACCTACTGGGCCATAAATCGATTAAAACAACACAAAGATATGCTCACCTTGAATCTGACCGGTTGAAAAAAAGTAGTACTGCGGCTGAAAGTTATTATTTGAGCTAAAAAGTTTATCATAAGTTTATAGTACTCATATAAACCCTGAATAGAACACAATCTTATTCTGTCTTGTATCGCTTTTCGTACTCGTAATTTACAGCTCTAACAAAACCTTTTACTGATCCACAGTCAAAACGTTTTCCCTTAAGTTCAACGGCATCTACTAGGCCACGCTTCGCTTGCAAGTTTATTGCATCTGCAAGCTGTATCTCACCATTCGAGTCTTTTGGTAGCTTTTTAAGTTGATCAAAAATATCTGATGTTAATACATAGCGGCCAATTGATGCTAAGCGTGAGGGTGCTTTCTCGAACGGTGGTTTTTCAACTAATCCTGATATTCCAACCCTCCCAGTAGAGGGGATTATGACACCATAATTTGAGATTTCTTCACCACTAACTTCCATTACTGATATCTGAGATTTACCATTTCTTTTAAAAGCACATACTAAGTCAGAAGTTACACCAGGTGAATAATCTGTTAGAAAATCGTCGGCCAATAGTATAGCAAAGTGTTCCTCGCCCACAGCACGTTCTGCACATAGTATTGCGTGCCCAAGACCTAATTGATCGGCCTGACGCACAAAAATACATTCAATATTTTTAGGCAGTATGTCCCGGACCATTGCAGCTTCAAAAGATTTTCCTCTCTCTCGAAGTTTTGTCTCCAACTCATAATTTGAGTCAAAGTGATCTTCAATTCCGCGTTTATTTCTGCCTGTTACAAAAATTAAAGTATCAATGCCCGCAGCTATCGCTTCTTCTGCAGCATATTGGATCAGGGGTTTATCGAGAATAGGTAAAAGCTCTTTTGGCATAGCTTTCGTTGCTGGTAAAAATCTTGTACCGAAGCCTGCAACTGGGAACACAGCTTTACGTATTGACCACCCATTTTCCATTTCAATAACCTTTAATACTTTTTTAATTCTTTAGGATTTTTGAGATCTCTGCTAACTTTGTGGCTACTATGCCCGCATTACCTCGACCTTCTACATTCAACCGGAGAAGGGATTCTGTTTTCGATTGGCGGATATTGAACCGCCAATCCTTGAAAGATACGCTTAGTCCATCAGAGTAATCTAAATTTATAGCATATTTTTCATAATGCTTGGCTACTGCCGCTATGGCAACAGTCGGCTCCCTTACAACAAAATTATGCTCCCCTGAACTTGGAAATTTTTCAATACACGCTGATACTAAATCTGACAGGCTTTTTTTGGCGGCACTAAGGACTTGAGCAATTATTAGCCAAGGAATCATACCACTATCGGAACGCGCAAAGTCTTTAAAATAATGATGATGTGATATCTCGCCTCCATAAATGGCATCAGTTTCACGGAGCTTTCGTTTAAAATTTGTGTGACCAGTTTCTGAAACAAAAGCAGTCCCACCACCGCTTTTAATAATATCCTCAATATTCCAAATTACCCGCTGATCATGTACAATTCTGGCACTTGGGGATTGTTCTAAAAAATATTTTACCAAAAGGCCTATTACGTACTCCCCGTTAATATATTTACCCTTTTCGTCAAAAATTGCACACCTGTCAAAATCACCATCGAAAGACACCCCAAAGTCTGCCCTTTTTTTAACAACCACCTGACCTGTAGCAGCATGGTTATCGGATAGCATTGGGTTTGGTATGCCATTGGGAAAGGTATGATCAGGTTTATTCTGGACACAAATAAACTTGATACAACATCCTCGCTTGGATAGTTCTTTTGAAATCGCATCAAAAGTTGGACCGGCTGCACCGTGACCAGAGTTAATCACAACAGTTAATGGTTCAATTTTTGCTATTTCCACAAAGCTTAACACTTTTTTAACATAAGCCGCTCGTGCTTGGCGACTTACATTGCGCCTAACACCCAATACAGTTGGCTGTAAAAACAAATTAGATTCAACAAGAGTTTTTAATTTTTGATACTCTGTGGAAAAGTCGAGGGGCTCTGCACCCGATTTTACAATTTTTAAACCATTGAAATTGATTGGGTTATGAGATGCGGTGACCTGAATACCTCCGCAAGCATCAAATTCATTTACCGCCCAATACATCTCTTCGGTTCCAGAAACGCCTATATCTAAAACATTAGCTCCCGAGATTTTTAGTCCTTCAGCCACAGAATTTGCTAGCGCTGGAGAACTCTCCCGAGCATCCCAGCCCAAAACAAAATTGCCTGAACGAAGTACCTGAGGTAATCCAGCACCTATTCGGTAACAAATATTACCATCGAAATTTACATCAAGTTCGCCTCGAATATCATATTCTTTAAAACAGGTTAGATTCATTTTCCCACTACTTGACTGAATTTGCATTCATCACCAACCAAGGCGTAGGTCCACTGCGCCACTCCCAAGTAGCCAGTAACTGATCTAAATGTGACAATTTCATGAACCAATCGGGCATTTCATCCAAATGCCTCTGACCATTATCCTCGACTAAAGTAATTGAATGTGTTTGGGAGAACCGTGAAGTTAGAATCTTGACAATACCAGGTCTTTCCACCTCATGTGCTTCGACAATTATGTCCATATACTTTAATTCTGGTGCCGAACTCGGATCCAGTAACTCAAATTCTGCGCCTTCAATATCGCAAAATACCAAAGTTCGAGAATTCTCAAACTTTCCAAAGTCGCCATGGCTGAACATTGCACCAATGGTAACTTTTTCTGCGATACTATTTTTCTGGGCTAATTCTAAACACGCTTTTTGCGCTATTTTGCTTATGTCATAAGCATATGTTTTGGTCTGATTTAACTTACGTGCCATTCCAACAGCATAATAACCCTCGGCACAGCCAATATTAATTATTGAGTCATAGTTTTTTTTAAATGCTGCGTGTAAATGTGAATGCAGTGGTTGCTCATAGCAACCAAGAAGTTTAGCAATGTGACAACCTTCAGCGGATCTCTTAATAAAGCTTAATCCAGCTAGAGGGCCTTGATGAACAGTAAGGCCGTTATGTTGAATTAGAGTGTTCTGAATCAAAACACTTCTGTGCTTAGCGAGTAGCCGCAACGCATTATTTAACTGACTAATTTCATCTCGGTCTTGTATAGATAATTCTTTGACAAGTTGCTTTTTAATATCACCGTGCCAACTCATGTATTTGCTCCGGACGATAATCTTACGATGTCAAATTTGACTAAATTTGCAACCAACCGCATACCTAGTCGCAAATTATTTGGTGCAAGAGACATTGCTAGCTCTTTTGTTGTAAAATGTGGTTTGTGAAATTTTTTAAGTGCATTCTGTGCCTTTTCAGCAGAGCAAACCACTTCATTAGCATAGGTAATCATATGATTATTCATAATGCGCTCTAATAGCACTGAAGAAACCACACCCCGCTCAAGTTGATCCGTGTATCTTAATTTTTTTGTTGGGTATTCTTTAAATGCGATCATTGGATCCAGACGTTCCGGCCAGATACTCGGTCCGAATAGAGTTTCATCAACGTTTTGACTTCGGATGTCATTTAATTCGCGCCAGAGATATTCATATTGCCTAATAATTACAGACCAGTCATAAACCTCTCGAGCTCTCTTACTTGCCGCTTCGCCCATCGATTTACGTAAGTCATTATTCTCAACGAGTGCCTTGACTCGGTTAATTAATTGTCCAACATCAATTATGTTGTTCATCGAAGTATGACCACAATAATAGTCGTAAGTATCGATCCCTAACTCATATCTATATATTAGATCTTGCTGGTGCGTCTCATCTGGCACAAATGTTTGAATGCAAAAGCCATCCACACCATCGCGCACAGTTTCCCGATACCCATCCCAGTCTGACACAATGACGGGAATACCCGCGCTCATAGCTTCTAATGGAGTTATGCCAAACGTCTCTTGGATGTTGTCTGATAAAGAAACAAATATGTCAGTTGCTGAGTAGACATTGTTAACATTTTTTGTCTCCCGTCCGTCTACATACAAAAAACGAATATTATCAGAGAAAATAGCTTGCGCCTCTTGAAATACCTTAGAAGCGACTTCATTTGCGTGCCACCCACATTCAACCAACACAATCTTTCGTCCAGTTGCTTTAGAAACTTCTGCCAATGCTATATACAGTGGTATAGGGTGTGCTTTAGCATGCCAAGAAAGCCTGCCAACAAAACTTATCACAATTTCCTCACTTGAAATTTTTAGGCTTTTACGCGCTGTTTTTTTTTCTTCCCGTAAAGGTTGAAATCTGCGGGTATCGATTCCCAGTGGTATTACTGGAAGATTGATACTCGGAATTTTCTTAATATTAAGACGATGTATCAAATAATTTTTTTTTGCATCCAGTATCGCTACTAGGTGAGACTTCACTGCGTTACTTGTGCAAATTACAGCATCCCAGGGTTGGATAGGGCCTGTTAATAATTCCCCAATACCATCCATTACTCTAATCGAAGCAGTTGTATGCGTGATTCCTACAGTTGACCACTTTGAGTGCCCGATAAATGAACGCCTTGAACAGAAACGAGCAATATCTGGACCCGGCACAAAAAAGCTTCCAACATCAGCTAAAGCCTGAAAGGCTCTTGGCTTTATCGTCTTAATCTTAACTTTACCCGAATAATTAGCTTTTAGTTTTTCTATAGATTCTAAGCTGTTCCTGTCTTCTACCAAGAAACTAAGAATATTGGATGAACCATATTCCAATAGAGCGTCTAAAAATGTATTACCGGCGACATTCCGGCCCATTAACTGTCTTTGATTTGACGAGAAGGCTTCAGTTTTATAGAAAAGCGCAACATTTGTATTCATAATTTTTCGTCAATTTAAGTTATAAGGCTTCTTGGCCAACAACTTGGGGCTCAATAAATGGCCTATTCTCAATACACCAGTACTACGAAAAACACTGCCCAATTCTTATGGGGCAGTGCATTGAATAGTATAGCTTCCGTAACTTTCACTAGGCAATAAAGTCACCTGAGGAAATCGCGTAGACAGCTTCATCTGTGGAATCAACACCTTGCAGCACTATCGCATTCCAAGCCACAGTCCCACCATTGTCACCATCCCAGATTATCACCGAGTCAGCACCTGTTGTACCGGATGCACCAACTGTGAAAACATTACTTGCATAGGTGCCCTGGACAACAATTGCTTTGTTATCCGCTAATGTAAGGGCCGAGCCACCTGTATTCAGAGCGACACTAGTATTGCCAAGCGTAATTTTCTCACCCGAACTGTCAGTTGAGTCAAGATCTGTTATAACTTCTAAGCCTGTAAATGTATCATTTTCAGCTATTACAGCAGTTGCTGTTGATGTGGCCAACGCCGTAAGGGCGGAACCACTATTAGCTATTGCAACAGTGCCCACGGCTGCGTCCTGGTCAGCATAAACAAAAAAGTCGACACCGTCATCACCAGTTAAAGTATCTGCACCAGTCCCACCAGTAATAACATCAGCACCATCGCCACCTTTAATAGTATCGGCACCGGCACCACCTTTAACTGTTAGTACCGCCGCATCATCTTCAGCAGTTCCATCAAATGTCAAAGCATTTGATGAGCCCGCACCTGAGCCATCAATGTAGAGTTTATCGTCAGCAGCCATTGAAGCATCAGCGAGAGTCAAGGCGTTAGCTGCATCTGCTAATATGAAAATGATCTCGTCATCATCAGAACCACCAATGACCGTTCCGTCTAACATGTCAGCTGTCATTGCGTCACTTAGAGTAATTTTATCTCCAGTTCCAATTGCACTTGCAGCAGAAGTGATGGATGTAAGCATGTCTACTTGAGCGTCTGTCATGGTGACCGCAACGGCAGTACCACTTGAATCCAAATCTAGGATCTCGATGGTTGCAAGAGTATCATTTGATAAGTTAGCCGCCGCATTAACATCAAGCTTATCTGCTACACCATCACCACCGGTATATGACTCACCAGTGCCGTCTTCAGAAGTGCCGATGACAAAAGTATCATTACCTGCCCCACCGTCTAATGTGTCAACACCCGCACCCCCGGTAATGATTTCATTACCAGTTGTGCCAGTTGCAGTGTCATTATTAGCCCCTAGAATTACAGTTGCACCAGATGCAACAGTAACATCAAAGGCGGTTGCGGCCTGCGCTGCTGCTGCATCTGCAAAAGCGGCGGTGCTACCATCTGTTGTGACTTTTACTGCTGTATCAAACCCATCCGTTACTATACCATCTCTCGCAACCAAGTAAGTAGTGGCAAAAAAGTCGTTTACATCTGCTACCTCATCTGCCGTTCCACCGGAAGCCACACCTACCAATACGTCCGTCGCCGCAGAGAAACCATTCGCCAACTCACCAGTTATTACAATTTGGTCCGCTTGGCTATTAGTGCCATAGTCATTTATGTGATCTGACCCCGTACCCTGACCGGCCGAGCTACTGGATACAGACGCAGAATCGTCTGCATCAAATCTAAACTGATCAGCACCTTTTCCACCAGAAAGTGTGTCTAAACCGTCACCACCTGTAATAATATCAGTGGTTTCACCACCTGTAATGGAATCGTTACCAGCACCACCGACAACTGTGAGAGCTCCATCTACATTAGCAGCATTTCCACTGTCGATTGCAAGGGTAAAGGCCGCAGCTGAGTTTGTTAATAAAGATGCATTAATTGCTAACGCTGAGGTTACAGAGCTTGCAAAATTCAGTGTAACTTTAGCATCATGTGTTGCCGTAGATCCCGCAACAACTTGGATTAGCTCGATACCAGTGTTACCGTCATCGAAGATAGCCCCAGTGCTGTTATCATCTGCAGTTATCTTTATAAGATCTGTACCATTACCGCCAACAACTGCATCATCGGCGGTAAAGGTTGCCGCTGCACCAAATTCAAATGTGTCGTTACCAACCCCACCAGCTAAAGTATTGTTGCCTCCCGATGCCTTAACATGCAAGTCACCTTGAACACGAGATGCAGTTGTGACTCCTAGCGTGAAATCCGCGCCCGAATCTGACATGTTCGACGCGTCGATAACGGTATCTTGGTCTAAATTTGCTGCATGCGTCAAAGTCACTATCGCATTTGTGGAAGCGGTAGTCGCATGTGCGTCCACTCTAATTGTTTCCACTCCGACATAACCGGCCTCATCAAAGACAGCTCCCGTGCCATCCCCGTCAGCCGATAAAACAAGCACATCTGCGGTACCACCACCTAGATTGATTGCATCTGCAGCCGTTATATTCGCAACGGCCCCCGCTGTTACCACATCATCACCAGTACCCGTCGCCAAACTCAATGTCGCCGCCGTCGCTGTAAAGACATCATCAGAAGTACTCGCGGTTACTGCAAGAGTACCTGCTCCACTAAATACTTCGGCTGCAGCCTGAGCCGCCGTTACGGTTAGGGTTTTAGAAGTTGCGATAGTTACATCAGACTGGCTGAAGTCAACCGTTGAAGCAATATTCGTTATATTGATATCGTCCGCAATGACATCGGAAATAGTCACTGAACCACCCGTTATCGTCAGACCCGTTACTTTTGCTGCCGTTGTCGTAAGTGTTTTCCCGGAATCCACTGTAACCCCAAAAGTACCTAAGTCACCAGTAAAAGTCACATCATCTGCTACATTTGCCGTCTTGGTTCCTGACACTGTTATGCTAGATAGGTCAGCGCCAGCGGTTGCATCAAGAGCCGTAATACTTACCCCTCCAGCTCCAGTCATCGTAAGGCCAGTTGCTTTGGCGGCAGTAGTCGTAAGTGTCTTTCCGGTATCCACGGTCACAGCAAATGTACCAAGGTCTCCGGTAAACGTGACGTCGTCTGCAACATTAACGGTTTTAGTGCCAGACGCCGTAATCCCAGAAAGGTCAGCCGCTGCATCACCCTCGAGCGCGGTTAATGTCACTGCACCGTCACCCGTAATGGTCTTTCCATCTGCAAAAGCTGCTGTTGTCGTCAGAGTAATTTCATTAAGCGTAAGACCCGTTACATCCGCAGCCGCCTTAGTAATTGCCACCCCGGTAGCAGGAGAAAACGTCGCGACACCGCCGGTCTCAGAAGCCGTCACATTCCCGTTTTGAGTGCCAACGATGAATACTCCTGGAGTGCTCTGGAGAAGGTTGAAGTTGGGAGTTGACGATCCGCCTCCACCTCCGCCGCCCGTTGTAGTCCCGGTGGTTGTTCCGGTTGTAGTGTCGGTAGCTGTGTCGGTAGTAGTATCACTAGTATCATCAGTGGACGTGCCCGTGTCCGTTGTTGTATCAGTCACCGCAGTGTCAACTGGCGCCTCTGCAACTGGCTTAACTGAGGTAGTTGTTTCTGTTTCTTTCGAAGTCAGAACTTCTGCAGTGACGGTAGCGGCAGGTGCTGCAACGAGCTTAATCGGGTTTGATTCCGCGAAAACCGTAACAGTACCGGCAGAGATTAATGAGACCAACTCAGTTGCTTCAGCCTCCGTCGTAACCTCAACAGATATTTGACTTGTGGCCGAATTTGCAACAAGTGTAGGAATCTCTTTTATCTGCGCCAAACTAATTTTAATGCCTGAAGCAACCTCTACACGAGTAATTCCGGTAAGATCAGCGTTGGTAGCGTCTAGAGTTCCATCTGAAACTTTCAAGGTTGTAAAACCAGACGTTTTGCTACCAGTGAGCAATGTCACTGTATCGCCGGCATCAACAAAATCAAACTCCAAAACACCCGTTCCAGATGCGTCAAGCTTTATTTCGTATGCGTTCGATGCAGCATCTGAAACATCAAATTTCGCGGTCGCGCTATCAGCAACAGTGAAGCCGGTCACTGACGAGGCTGAGTAGCTATCCGCAGATTTTGTCAACGTCAGGACGTTCGATGAGGCGCTAGTGCCTGCATCGTTACTACCACACGCAGACAAAATAAGCGCTAATGGAGTTGATCCAAGCGCTACGGTCTTTTTGTTTTTCATCAGTTTTTCAGAGAACTCACCAAAAACTGATGCACTTCCAGCGTTTAGCTTGAAAGCAGATGGTCTTATGAAATGCCCCACTTTATTTTCCTCGTTATATTTAAAGAAATTACCTTGCAAAATATTCAATACATTTTTCGATTATCATGAAAGATAATTTCCCCCCTTAGATAAAAGGGGGGAAATATTTTCTAAACTGAAATTATGTTAGGTTATCAGCAGCGACTAGATCATCAGAGTCGACCCCTAACAAAATCATGATCCCGTCAGCAGTTGCAATATCTCTTTCAGCAGCAACGGTTGTGTCAACTAACAAGGTATCAGACCCAACACCATCGGCCATGACCGTGAAGACCTTAGACGTATCGTTCCATGAGCCCGATGCAAACATCATTTTGGATGCAGTAAGGGTGGCTTCTGTTTCACCTATTAGTGTCGTGAACGCTGCTGTGACAGTACCGTCAATAACATCACCACCGGATCCAGCTGTAAAATCTGTGATTATGTCAACGCCATTTCCAAACGTAAGTGTATCACCGGCCGCAAAGTTACCGCCGGCATTACTTTGCGCTGTAATCAGAACACTGTCACCATCGCTTTGAATAAATGTATCAACACCCGATCCGCCAGTTAGTGTATCTGCACCACCTTCGCCGTCAATGCTGTCAGTACCTGCGCCACCATTCAACGTGTCTCCACCTGCACCACCATCAATATCGTCGTTACCACCAAGGCCATTGATCGTATCGGCACCACCAGCTCCATCAAGCTTAGTATCGTTTGCCGATGAGCCGTGAACGGTATCTGCCATTGTTCCACCGTCATATGTGATAGCCCCACCGTTAGTAGCATTACCTGTGAAGGTAACAGCCACGTCGCCCGTTGTGTTATCTACAATTACGGCACCTGTTGCAGTGGAAGCATCTATAGTAGAGATTAAGTTATTCCCACCAGTATCCTTAATTATTACATCAACAACACCCGCACCGCTGATATTTAGCGCAGTAGTGTCATTAACAATTAAGTTATCGATGCCGAGAGGATCCCCACTATTTAATGTGGATAAGTTAATTGTTTCCTCGTTCACCAAACTTAAAGTATGAACATCGGTTGTATCGTTATCTGCACGGCTACTGACGTTGGCCACATCGGCAGTAGTGTCAGCAATACGAGTTAACGCATACTTATTGGAAGCACCGTCCAGAATACGTAAATCCATATCACCAGTCTTGATGTTTTGGATCGTTACTGTTCCGCCACCCGTGTCATCCAGGTCAATACGATCAAACGTACTGTTAGTGAAATTAGACATAGTTATTGTGTCGCCTGCACCCGGATCAGCTTGTAGCACTTCGAAATTTTTCATTGAAGACATACCGGCCGCTGAGTCGGTGAGATCAGCAGTAAAGTGAAGAATGTCTGCTGTGCCTTCACCCGCGTCGATCGAGTCTGCTGCATTCATATCAGCGTCTGCATCAAGAAGATAGGTGTCGTTACCGGCGCCAAGCGTTACTGTATCGTTACCAGCACTAGCTGTTAAGTGATCATCACCTTCTCCACCATCGATAGTGTCGGCACCGGAACCGCCGAACAGCGTGTCATTTCCTGCACCAGCATTGATGGTTGATGAGGCATCACCACGAAGTGTGTCATTACCTGCAGAACCAGTGATTGTCGTTACGCCGACCGCAGCAGCTCCCATTTGAAACCCGTCTGTGTCAGTTAACCCAGAAAAGTCGATTGTTTCAGCAGTTAACGCACCTGCAGTAACAACAGCATTATCACCAATAACCTTCAGAGTGGTAGTGCCACCGGTTGACGCTGTCATTGTTACGGTACCAAAGTCCTGATTCGCATCTAGACCAGTTCCTGATGTGCTAATTGTCATAGTTTCGTAGTCTGTGGAAACAATATTTGAGTTAGCTATAGCATCAGCACCACTGTCGGTAACGTTTATAGTAATAGAATCGTCTGTTGCTGTACCAGCAGCATCAACAGTTGTCTGACCGGCAAGCGGGGCTGCAACGTTAAATGTAGAAGCACCTGCAAGAAAATTGATCACAGCAGTACCGCCGAAGGCAGCGTCGTCCGACGTAACTGTTGTTATGCCGGTCTTCTGAACACTCGCCACGTTGAAGGTTTGTCCATTAGTAAATGACGTTGTAAACGTTAATGCCTCAAAGTTTGAGATATTGTCAGTTGCCGCAGTTGCGTTCGTTAGACCATCTAGCAGCGCAAATGTTGACGCCAATGTGTCTGTTCCTTCTCCACCGTCAATAACGTCCTTGTTTGCAAGGTTGCCATCGAAAGTTACGGTGTCGTTACCAGCGCCCACAGAGATTGTCTCAATTACATCATTTGATCCATCTGCAGTAATACTATCGTTTCCAGAGCCAGTCGTTATCGAGTTGGCTACTGTTGTGTCAGTTTGCAAAGAGATACTTCCAGTTGCAGCAGAAGCGTCAATTGTCGTCTGAGCCGTTAGCTCACCGGCGGCATTAATTGTTAAATTAGATGATCCAGTTATATTGAGAGTTGTAGCTGAAGTCGATAAGCCAGCTAAGGTGTTTGCTGATCCTGTCGAGTCAACAGTCAACGTTTCAACCCCTGTACCCATATTCAAAGTTCCACCAGTAACGCTTGAAATGGTGACAGTCTTAGCATCGGCTGTACCAGTCACTGTAGATGCAGCGTAGTTAAATGTACCGCCGCTTGCAGTGCTCGAAAGAGTAAGAGCAACGTCTGACCCAATATTTGTAACAGTTAAAAGATTTGTCGAACCGGTGTTGGTTATTGAAGTAACGCCAGTTGATCCACTCATGTCCAAAGTTGCTGCAGCATTCGCTGACACATTGTACGTTTCTACAGCGGTCGTGCCGGGAGTTGCATTTGAGTAGAGCACAGCGCTTAAAGTATCAGTACCAGCGCCCCCGTTAATCGAATCAAGAGTGTTCAAAGTTTGGGTAGCAGCTGATGTTGCACCACCCGCTATTGTGTCATCACCAGAACCGCCAGTTACTGTATCAATACTAGTCGTAAGCGCATAGGCTCCTGATGATGCAGTTGTTGTTGTTGTTGTTGTGTCTGAAGAAGTTGTTGTTGTGCTGTCGTCCGATCCGCAAGCTGCTAACGACAGGGCCATAAGAGAAACGCCACCTGCACGCGCTGCTTTCGCATTTTTCTTTTCCCAAACAGCTGCGAATTTTTCCGCCAACGTAGG
>MDSZ01158138.1_pt1 | contig 15699 bp, 18 predicted proteins | sample 811201 | NCBI WGS metagenome assembly MDSZ01 (sample SAMN05326647, study PRJNA326480) | marine metagenome | isolation source: seawater | place: Indian Ocean: North | collected 2010
TTAAATAGTTCTAAAATTCAACTTAATATCATGTAATTATATCTGTATTTTGCGTATAAAATTTTATAAACCATAATAATGCTTGATAATGACATAATTCAGTCTACCTCATCTTGGCCATTTGTAGAAGTGAGAAAGCTTTTGAAGGATAGAAAAGATTTAATAAAAAAAAAGAATAGAATTACTTTTCAAACAGGATATGGCCCAAGTGGGTTACCTCATATTGGTACTTTTGGTGAAGTTGCACGTACTTCAATGATGATAAATGCTTTAAATTTTATTAAAAAAATTGATCATGAGTTAATAACATTTTCTGATGATATGGATGGACTAAGAAAGGTTCCCGACAATATTCCAAATGATGAAGTATTAAAAAAAAATTTAGGTAAACCACTTACATCTATTCCTGATCCTTTTAAAAAGTTTAACAGTTTTGGTGAACATAACAATGAAATGCTTAAACAATTTCTTCAAAAATTTGATTTTAAATTCAATTTTAAAAGCTCAACCGAAAACTATAAAAAAGGATTTTTTAATAATTCTTTATTAAGAGTTTTAGAAAAGTACGAGGAAATAATGAATATAATTTTGCCAACCTTAAGAGAAGAAAGAAGAAAAACTTATTGCCCGTTTTTACCTATTTGTCCTAAAACGGGTGTTGTACTTGAAATTCCGTTATTAAATATGGATCAAAAGTCAGGAAATGTAATTTTTGACAATAATGGTGAAAAACTAGAGACAAATATTTTGAACGGCAATTGTAAACTACAATGGAAAGTAGATTGGGCGATGCGATGGTTTACTTTTGATGTTGATTTTGAAATGTACGGAAAAGATTTAACTGAAAGTGCAATATTATCTAATAAGATTTGTAGAACTTTAGGAAAAAATCCTCCAAACGGATTTGCTTATGAATTGTTTCTTGATGAGAAAGGAGAAAAAATTTCAAAATCTAAAGGAAATGGAATTTCTATCGAACAATGGTTAAGATATGCCTCACCAGAAAGTTTGGCTTTATACATGTATCCAAATCCAAAAAGAGCTAAAAAACTCTATTCAGAAGTAGTTCCGAAAACCGTTGATGAGTATTTATCTCTTATTGAAAAATACCCAACTCAAGATATAAAAGATCAAATACAAAATCCAGTATGGCATGTTCATAATGGAAAACCTCCAAAAGAAAAAATTGTAATGCCTTTCTCAATGCTGTTAAATATAGTTGGATCTAGTAATGCAGATAATAAAGATGTTCTCTGGAAATTTATAAATAGATTTCACAAAGAGATTAAACCAGAAGATCATCAGATTCTAGATAAACTTACAGAATACGCAATAAATTATTTTAAAGATAAAGTAGAGCCCAAAAAAAAATTTAAAAAACCTAATTCAAAAGAAAAAAATGCTTTAGAAAATCTAATTAAAAAATTGAAAAAAATTGATCAATCACTTAGCCCAGAAGAAATTCAAACCTACGTTTATACTGTAGGAAAAGAAAATGGATACGAAAAAAATTTAAGAGATTGGTTCAAGCTTATCTATGAAGTTGTTTTTGGTGTAGAAAATGGACCGAGAATGGGTTTTTTTATAAGTTTTTTTGGACTTAAAGAAACAATTCAATTAATAACTGATAAAATAAAATAATGTTTTCAATTTTTAAACCTTTCATTTTTTCACTTGATCCTGAAACTGCTCATGACTTAGCAATTAATTCTTTAAAACTTAATATTTTGCCAAAAAATATTTTTCAAGTAGACAACGAAGAATTACTAGAAACTGATTTATTTAATGAGAGATTGCCCAATCCGATTGGTTTAGCTGCTGGCTTTGATAAAAGCGCTGAAGTTTACAATTCTTTATTTAAACTTGGTTATGGTTTTGTAGAAGTAGGCACTGTCACACCAAAAAGACAACTTGGTAATCCGAAGCCTAGAATTTTTAGACTAGAAAAAGATCAAGCTCTTATAAATCGACTTGGTTTTAATAACCATGGCTCTGAAATAATTTCCAAAAGAATATCAGAAAATTTACCCAGTGGTTTTTTGGGAATTAATATTGGTCCAAATAAAGATACTAAAAAAAAAGAAGAGGACTATTACTTATGTCTCTCTAGACTTGCTTCTTTCGCTGGTTATTTGACAATTAATATATCTTCACCCAACACAGAGGGATTAAGAGACTTTCACGATCAAAATGAACTCGAAAAACTTTTGATAGGAATAAACAAAATTAGAAAAGAAAAAAATATTTTAAAACCTATCGCTCTTAAACTTTCTCCAGATATAAGTAATTCTGAAATTGGCAGAATAATAGAATTAACTATTAAATATCGAATTGATGGAATTGTTGTATCTAATACGACTGATAGTAATCGTGAAAATTTGTCGGATTATCAAAAAAATCAAAAAGGAGGATTGTCAGGAAGACCTTTGAAAAATTTGTCTACAGACCTCATCAAAAAATTTTACAAAGAAACAAAAGGAAAGATACAAATTATTGGCGTAGGAGGTGTAGACTCGGGGTACTCAGCTTTCGAAAAAATATCTGCGGGAGCTAATGCGGTTCAACTTTATACCGGTATGGTTTATAAGGGCCCTGGAGTAGTTAAGGAGATGAAAAAAGAGTTAATTTCAATTATAAAAAAAGAAAATCTTAAAAATATTAGAGAAGCAATCGGAATTAATGCTTGACCACTCTGATCTCTGCACTTATATAGCCTTAGGAAAATTTTATGTCTAAAAGATGCGAACTAACAGGAATATCACCTCTTAAAGGTCATAACGTCAGTCATGCGAAAAATAAAACTAAAAGGAGATTTTTACCGAATTTAAAAAAAGTTACTTTTAGAAGCGATATACTTAAAAAAGATATTAAATTAAACGTAGCAAATGCAGCCTTAAGAACGGTAGACTTTAAGGGAGGCCTAGATAAATTTTTAATATCTGCAAAAAATTCAAAATTATCAAAAAAAGTTAAAAAGATTAAAGCATCAATTTCTGCTAAGTCATAAAATGAATTTATATTACAAACTGTCAATTCTGATGGCTACGGTTGTAGTTCTCTCAAACTATCTTGTACAATTTCCAGTTCAACATTTTGGACTTAACGAAATTTTAACTTTTGGAGCCTTTAGCTACCCTGTAACTTTTTTAATCACAGATTTAGCAAATCGTGCCTATGGAAAATTTGTTGCAAGAAAAATAGTTTATATAGGTTTCATTTTAGGAATATTGCTAACACTTTTTGTTTCTACAAATTTTGCTGATATTATTTCTATAAGAATTGCGATTGGTTCTGGAGTTGCTTTTTTTGTTGCTCAAAACTTGGATGTTCAGGTGTTTGATAGACTAAGAAAAAAAAGATGGTATATTGCTCCTCTTACTTCGTCTACTTTGGGATCAATAACAGATACTTTTTTATTTTTTTCTATAGCTTTCTACTCTACTGGTATTCCATGGGTTACACTAGCTTTTGGAGATCTAGTTGTTAAATTATTAATTACATTAATAATGTTAATACCATTCAGGCTTTTGATAGATAAGATAAAAGATTATTCGGAAAGCTCAGTCCCTGGAACTAAACTTTAATGAAAAGTTTTTTTATTTTTTTCTGCAAATAAGTCAGTTAATTGATTTATCATTACATCACCTAAATCTTGCACATCAGTGATTTTGACTGCTTTATTATAATATCGAGTTACGTCATGGCCAATTCCGATAGCTAAGAGTTCAATATTAGATTTTTGCTCTATCCATTTAACTGTTTTTTTAAGGTTAGTTTCTAAATAGTCACTCGTGTTGGTAGAAAGTGTGGAGTCGTCTACTGGAGCCCCATCTGAAATCACCATAAGTATTTTTCTATCTTCTTTTCTTTTATTCATTTTATTAAAAGCCCACTTTAAAGCCTCACCATCGATATTTTCTTTAAGTAATCCCTCCTTAAGCATTAAACCCATATTATTTTTTGCTTGCCTCCATTGAGTATCAGCAGATTTATAAATAATGTGTCTTAAGTCATTGAGCCTACCCGGTAATTTAGGTTTATTATTTTTCATCCATTTTTCTCTAGATGATCCGCCCTTCCAATGCTTAGTGGTAAATCCAAGTATTTCTACTTTTACCGAACATCTTTCTAAAGTTCTCGAGAGAATATCAGCACAAATTGCAGCAACTGAAATAGGTTTTCCTCTCATTGATCCAGAATTATCAATTAGGATTGTTACCAATGTATCTTTAAATTCAATATCTTTTTCTTTTTTAAATGAAAGTGAATTGAATGGATCCATGATAATTCTTGGAAGTTTTGAGGTATCAAGCAAACCTTCCTCTAAATCGAAATTCCAAGATCTATTTTGTTTAGCCAAAAGTTTTCTTTGTAATTTATTAGCTAATTTGGAAATGAAGTTTTTAAGTTGGAGTAATTGCTGATCCAAAGTTTTTCTAAGTCTCGCTAGCTCTTCCGCATTTTCAAGTTCTTCAGCTTTAATTATTTCATCATATTCTTCCGTGTAAGTTTTATATTTTAAATCTCCAAAATTTGTATTCCCACTCTTTTTAAGTTCTGGCCTTGAACTATCCTCTATTTCAAGTTCCTCTTCTGCTTCATCTGCTTCCTTTGCCTCATTCTCTAAGTCAGGAACACCACTATCAATTGACATTTCCTCAGGTTTTTCCTCTTTTTCTTTTGATTTTTGTTCCTGATCTTGAGGATTTGATTGTCTATCTTTATCATTATTTTCTTCTTCTCTTTTTTCCTCCTCATCAATACTTTCATCTAAACTCATATCGGTAATAAGTTGGGATATTAAAGAATTAAATTCTTCTTGATTTAATATTAAGTCTTTCAACTCAGATATTTTATCTTTAAATTGATTATTAAGGTCCTTTTTATATGATTTTAACTTTTTATCAATTTGACTTTCATTTTTAAAATCTAAGAATTTAACTCTTAAATAATTTTCAAAAGACTCGATTATTTTATCTTCACTGCTTTTAAGATCTAAACCAGAAATTCTCTTCTGGTAATATTTTTCAATATTATTTTTTACACCTTTAAAATAGCTCGTTCCGATTCTTTCACATCTTACTTTTTCAGAAATCTCATAAAGCTTTTTTGATATATTTCCACTTGGCTCATATTTTTTTAATGTTTTCTGATTTGAGAATCTTAATCTTAAAGATTTTGAATCAGCTGCTGCTCTTATCTCCTCATGATTAAATCTGTTATTTATATGACTAAGATCAGGGAGTTTAATTAAATTTTGATTAGATTTTGAAATTTGATTACCAAAAGAAACCTCAACTTTATCTAAGTTTGATAATGATCTAACAGTAGAACTTATCGCTGTTTTAAAATCTTCTATTTTATCTTTTTTAGAATCCACGCTATATTGAAATATTTATTGAAGACTCGGGTAAATCTTCACCAAAGCATCTTTGATAATATTCAGAAATTATTTTTTTTTCTAAGTCATCGCATTTGTTTAAAAAAGTAATTCTAAAAGCATATCCTTTATCTTTAAAAATATCTGTATTTTCTGCCCAATGTAAAACTGTTCTAGGACTCATAACAGTAGAAATATCGCCATTAACAAATCCTTTTCTAGTCAAATCCGCAACTTTAATCATATTTGAAATTATTTCTTTCCCATCCTTATTATTAAAATTTTTATTTTTTGACAAAATAATCTCTAATTCTTTTTCAAATGGCAGGTAATTGAGTGTCGAAACTATATGCCATCTATCCATTTGCCCCTGATTTATTTGTTGAGTTCCGTGATATAAACCTGTTGTGTCGCCCAAGCCCACAGTATTAGTCGTTGCAAATATTCTAAAAAAATCGTGTTGATTCAAAACCTTATTTTTATCTAATAAAGTAAAATTTCCTTCACTTTCTAAAATTCTTTGAATTACAAACATTACATCTGGTCGACCAGCGTCATACTCATCGAAAACAAGAGCAACTGGATTTTGAATAGACCATGGAAGCACGCCCTCTTTAAACTCAGTGATTTGTTTGTTATCTTTTAAAACAATAGCGTCCTTACCAATTAAATCAATTCTACTTATGTGGCTGTCTAAGTTCACCCTAACACAAGGCCAATTAAGTCTAGCTGCAACTTGCTCTATGTGGGTTGATTTACCAGTCCCGTGATAACCCTGAATCAGGACTCTCTTATTAAAAGAAAATCCAGCTAATATTGCTAAAGTTGTATCTTTGTCAAATTTATAGTCTGGATCAATTTTAGGGACATATTCATTTTTTTTTGAAAACGCTCCTATTTTCATATCACTATCAAAACCAAAAGTCTGTTTGACTGAAAGTTTAATATCTGTTTTTTGTAAAAACTGATTTGTGTTCATTTTTTTCCTAGTGTCTTTTTAAGCTGACTATAAGCCAGAGTAATTTTTTTTAACTTTTCTTCAAATTTTTTATTGCCATGGTTTTTATCAGGATGATATTTTTTTACAAGTTCTTTAAATTTTATATGTATTTGTTCCCATTTTACATCATCATTAAGATCCATTACTTGTAAAGCATCTCTATCTGTTTGAGAGACCTTTGTCTTTTTAAAATCTTTGAAATTTGAGCTTTTAAATATATTTAACTTATCATCTAGAGCGTTATTCCATAAAATATTAAAAAAATTATCAGAAGAACCAAATTTTTTCGTTGATTTATGCCATGTTAAATCTGATTTAATAAAAAATTCTATTTCTTGATCATTCATGTTTTCAAAATAATTCCAATTTTTATTAAAAATTTTTATATGCTCTAAACAAAGCAATCTATATTTTCTACTATTATCTTTTTCAACGGGAGCTTTAAAAGACCCAGTCTCTTTACAGTTTTCCCAGTCACAAATAATTTTCATAAATTTAATCTATATAGTAAAATTAGATTGATGAAAAATTATTTAAAAGACATAGAAAGTAAATTGAAAAAAAATATTCAAATTGATGAAATTAAAATTGTTGATAATTCTCATAAACATAAAGGACATCGATTCTTTTCACCTGATAAACTACATATTCATTTAAAAATTAAATCTTCTTTTCTTAACTCTATTAAAAGATTAGACGCACAAAAATTAATAATGAAAGTTTTAAAAGAAGATCTTGAAAGTAAAATTCATGCTTTAGAAATTAGCCTTGAGAAATAGCAAGGGCTAATTTTTTAATTTCGTTTAATGAAATTTTTTGAGTATTTGGCAATGTTGTTTTTCCTATTGTTTTTAAAAGGATAAAATTTATTTTTTCATCGTCATTTTTTTTGTCGTGCTTAAGATAAGATAATAAGCTATTTAGTTCTCTTACTTTAGAAAATTTTTTGTATGTATATCTAAGATTGTTATCATTATAAATTTTTTCAATTTCAAGAAGAGTTTTTTTTCTACATAATTTCTTAATTACAGAAATTCTTGTTTCTAGCATCATTCCTGATAAGACCGCCTCACCGTGGCTCATCTTTGAACTATAATTATTTTTCACCTCAATTGCATGCGCAAAAGTATGTCCAAAATTTAAAATCATTCTTAAGCCCTTTTCATTTTCATCCTTGTTAACAAAAAATGATTTTATAAGTATACTTTTTTTGATTGCGTAAATTAATGATTTTGTATTTTTTCTTAGGATTTTATTTGTATTCTTTTTGAGCCAATTGAAAAAATTTTTATCTTTAATTATTGCATGTTTTAAAATTTCAGCATAACCGCAAATCATTTCTTTTGTATTTAGAGAATTTATAAATAATATATCGGTGACAACTAATTTTGGCTGATAAAATGTTCCAACCAAATTTTTTCCAAATCTTGAGTTAATTCCAGTTTTACCACCAAAAGCCGAGTCCACTTGAGCTAGAAGAGTAGTTGGAATATTAATAAAATTTATTCCTCTTTTAAAAATACTTGCTGCAAAACCAGTTACATCTCCCGTGATACCACCTCCAACGGCAATAACTAAGTCAGATCTGTTAAAATTATTTGATAATAACTTCTCTAATAAAAAATTTACTGTTTTCATGGACTTATTTTTTTCATTGGAATTTAATTTTAATTCTAAAAGATTATATTTTTTAAATTTTTTTTTTAATGAAATTAAGAATTTTTTTGGTACATTTCTATCTACTACTAAAGCTATTTTTTTTGTTTTTGGACAAATACGCCTAATTTTTTTAGGCAAAAGGTTTAAGGTATTTTTACCAATAATTATGGAATAATTGTTTTTAAGTTTTTTAAATTTAATCTGCTGTACTTTCATATAGACTTAAAATTTTATTTACTATTTTATCAATAGTTAAAGAATTACAATTAATCTTAAAATGAGCTTCACTATAGGATCTCTTCCTCATTAAGTAAATTTTTTTCATAGTTTCTTTTATATTTTTATTGATTAATAAGGGTCTTTTTTTTGATCTCGCGACTCTTGAGGCCAATAAATTAATATCAACATCAAGCCAAAAACTTAAAGTATTCAGTTTAATCTCATTACGAATTTTAGGATTTATAAAAGAGCCTCCACCAAGAGAAATGACTGATTTGTCTCTTTTAATTTCAGTTAAGGTGATCTTATTTTCGATTTTTCTAAAATAGATTTCTCCATGTACTTTAAAAATATTGCTTATGGTACTTTGCTCTTTTTGTTCTATTTTTTTATCAATATCTATGAATTTATAATCAAGCTTACCAGCTAATTTTTTACCTATTGTAGTTTTTCCTACACCCATCATACCTGTTAAAATAAGGTTTTTTTTCAATTTGCTAATCATTTTGAATTTGATTTTTCATAAATATGTCTTATTTATTAAGTTTAAATTAATTCATAAAGTATGCAACTTAAATACAATAGAAAGCAAAGTATTGGATCAACACTAATTAAAACAATTATAAAATTGTTTTTTGTTTTTTTGCTAATAATTATTGGTATCTTTTTGATAGAAAAAGTTGACTTTCCTAGCCCTGAAAAAAAATACGATATCGATATTACAAATGAAATTAAAAAGCTTTAAAAATCTATTTTGCTTATTAATATTCTCATTATTTATTACAACATTAAATAGTGAGGAGAAAATAGATATTTGGAAAAATAATGAAAATAAAGAAACTTCTAACGTAGATAAACCAAAACCTGATCAAAAATTAAATCAAAATAAATTTGAAAACCCTAATAAAATAAATCAAAAACAAACTATAAAAATTGAAGATAATCCACTCAGTTCTTCAAATGAAGTAAAAATATTTGGAGTTTACGACCCTGAAGATTTTAATTTTGATTTAAACATGTGGACGTCTACAAGTGCTGAAGATGTTAGATCTAGTATCAAAAGATTAAAAAGAATAGAATTATCTGAAACTTCTAAAGACATACTTGAAAAAATCTTATTATCTTTTTCATATCCACCAGATGGTATGACTGATGAAGAATTTGTATACCTAAAAATAAACTGGTTAATCGAAAATGATCGAATAAATACTATTGAAGATTTTTTAAAACAAAATCAGGAATTTAAAGGTAAAGATAAAGTTGTACAATATTTGGTAGACAAAAACATTTCTCAAGCAGATATTAAAAAAGGTTGCGAACGAATTAAATTTATAGACAGTACTATTAAAGACTCTTATTTAGAAAAATTCAAAATATATTGCCTTGTTTTTAACAATAAAAATTCTCAAGCACAATTATTATTAGACTTGTTAAGAGAACAGAATCAGTCTGATAAGTTTTTTGACGATAAAATTAATTATTTACTAGGTATCACAACGAAAACATCTGAAAAGATTAATGAAAAAAATCTCCTTAATTTTTATTTATCAAGTATAACAATAAAAGATTTTAATTATCAGCCTACAAAAAAAACAAAAAAAGAAATTTGGAAATACCTAAATTCAGCTAATCTCATAAAATTAGAAGATATAAATGATAAAGAGAAAATAAAAGAATTAGAGTTAGCAGCAAATTCGGGTCAAGTTGATGAAAAAACTATATTTGGAATTTATAAACAAGTTGAATATAACTTAAATACTTTGATAAATGCTAAAAATATTTATCAAACACTTAAGGGAAGTGACGGCAGAGCATTAATTTATCAAAAATATTTATTATCTGAAGACTTAGAGAATAAACTTGAATATCTATTCATTTTAGATGAGTTATTTAAAAAAGACAAGATTGATAAATTATACTCCAATTTTTTAAGTGAAAAATTAAAAGAAATAGGATTAGAGAATATTCCTGACAACTACAAAGAAATAGCACAAAGAAAAATAATAACAAATGAGGAAATATCTCTCGGTAAAATCAGATATAATGATAGAATATTACATCAATCAAAATTGGTTAAATTTTACGTAGAAAATGACGGAAACAAAAAAATTCAAAAAGATATTGATAAAATTATCAAAAAAATTAATAAAAACAAAAAATATTTTTTTTCAGCAAAAGATTTAGCATTAGTTGAGTCATTAAAAAAAGATGGTTTTAAAATTCCAACCAGTTTTGATTACTCTGAGTTAGCAAAAAAATACGAAGTACCAAAAAATTTATTTCAATTAATAGAAAAAAATCAAAACGCCTTTTTAGCCCTAAAAATTGTTGAAATTATTGGAGAAGACGAACCTAGCCAATTAGATCCAGAGACAATTTATTTTGTTGTAAATCTTTTAAATGAGATGGACTTAATTGAAATGCGAAACAAAGTGCTAATTTCAGCTTTACCTTTAAGAGTTTAATTCTATTATAGTTTTTAATGTCAAAGAAAAAAATAGTAATTGAACCTGATCCAATTTTAAGAAAAAAAAGTCAATCGTTTGAAAAAGTTGATAAGGAAGTCCAAAGACTTATGGATGATATGCTTGAAACAATGTATTCCGCACCAGGAATTGGATTAGCCGCTGTTCAGGTTGGAATTTTAAAAAGAGCTATCGTTATAGATATTTCTAAAGAAGATGAAGAAAAAAAACCTATATTTTTAATAAATCCTGAAATTATTTATAAGTCAGAAAAAACTTCAGTTTACGAAGAGGGCTGTTTATCTTTACCTGGGCATTTTGCTGAAATTGAAAGACCAACTGAATGTCATATTAGGTATATTGATTACTTTGGAAAGACGAAGGAATTGAAAGCTGATGGACTATTATCTACTTGTCTACAACATGAGGTGGATCATTTGAATGGAGTTTTGTTTGTAGATTATCTTTCTAAATTAAAAAAAGATATGATCATAAAAAAATTAGTCAAACAAAAAAAAGAACTCGATAAAATCGTACTGTAAACCTGATGGCTCTTAAATTAATTTTTATGGGAACGCCAGAATTTTCTGTCCCAATTCTTAAATCACTTTATGAGTCTAAACATGATATTTTAAAAGTTTATACACAACCACCGAAAAAACAAAATAGAGGTCAAAAAATTAATTTAACTGCAGTTCATCAGTTTTGTATAAATCATAATTTACCAGTAAGATATCCTGAGAGAATTGACTCCGAAGAAGAATATCAAGAAATTAAAAAATTAAAACCAGATGTAGCTGTAGTAGTAGCATATGGAAAAATTATTCCCCAAAAAATTTTAAGTATTGATAATATTAAATTTTTAAATATCCATGCATCTTTGCTGCCAAAATGGAGAGGAGCAGCTCCTATTCAAAGAGCAATAATTAATTTAGACAATGAAACTGGTATATCAATTATGAAAATTGTTCCAAAACTAGATTGTGGTCCTGTGATGATGCAATCAAAAATTAAAATTTTTCAAAATACAAATTATAAAGAGTTAAGCGATAAACTTTCGTCTCTTGGTGCCTCTATGATTTTAAAATCATTAGATATAGTTGAGAAAAAATCTGAAATATTTATAGAACAAAATGAAACAGAAGCTTGCTATGCAAAAAAAATAAGTAAAAGTGAGACAAAAGTTAATTGGAATGATGATGCAAAAAAAGTAATCGGCAAAATAAATGCATTTAGCCCTACACCCGGATCTTGGTTTGAATATAAAAAAAGTAGATTGAAAATAATAGAAGCTATTGAAGTAAAAGGAAGGGGATCACCAGGCCAGATAATTAACAAAAATTTTACAGTTGCTTGTGCACATAATGCAATAAAAATTTTAAAGTTACAAAAAGAAGGAAAAAAAATAATGTCAATCGAAGATTACCTCAAAGGAAATCAACTAATTCTCGACTTTAACTTATCGTGATATGTATAATTATTTGATGAAAATAGAATATGACGGTACTAAGTACGTAGGATGGCAAATTCAAAAAAATGGCTCTTCAATACAAGAGAAAATTGAAAAAGCCTTAAAAAAAACACTTCGTTCGAAAACTAAAATAATCGGAGCAGGTAGAACTGACAAAGGTGTTCACGCATACGGCCAATATGCAAATTTTAAAACTCAAAATTTAATTAACGAGAGTCAAGTATTTTTAAACTCTATGAATTTTTTTTTGAAAAAAGAGTCAATATCTATCACAGCCCTTACAAAAAAATTTATAAATTTCCACTCAAGATTTAGTGCTAAAGAAAGAATCTATAAATATATTATAACTAATAGAATTGGGTCTCTTTCTTTGGATAGAGATAGAACTTGGCATATAAAAAAAAAATTGATATCAAACTTTTAAAAAAAGGAGCGAAGATTTTGACTGGAACACACGATTTTTCTACTTTCAGATCCTCATCTTGTACTGCAAAATCTCCAATTAAAAAAATAAAATTTATCAAAGTAACTAAATCAAAAGATAAAATAATTTTAACTTTTAATTCTAAATCATTTTTACAAAATCAAGTTCGCTCAATGGTTGGTTGTCTTAAGAGTTTATCGACTAAAGAGTGGGATTTTCAAAAATTTAAGAAAGTTTTTAAATCTAAAAATAGAAGACATTGTGCAGCGCCTGCTCCAGCACATGGACTATACTTATATAATGTGATTTATTAAATGTTAAATAATTAAAAAAAAATTAATGAAAGCTTTAATAACAGGAATTTCTGGTCAAGACGGTTCGTATTTAGCGGAGTTGTTATTAGAAAAAGGCTACGAAGTTCACGGCATTATTAGAAGAGTAGCCTTAGAGGACGAAACTCATAGACTTTGGAGATTAAGAAATATTAAAAAAAATATCATTCTTCATAGCGGATCTCTTGAAAGCTTCCCCAGTCTTGCCAAGATTATAAATAAAGTTCAACCAAATGAAATTTATCATTTAGCAGCACAAAGTTACGTGGCTAACTCATTTGAAGATGAGTTTTCAACTTTAAATACAAATATTAATGGAACCCATTACGTCTTAGCATCACTTAAAGAATTTGCACCAAATTCGAAATTTTATTTTGCAGGTTCCTCAGAGATGTTTGGCAAAACAGTTGAAACACCCCAAAATGAAAAAACAAAATTTTATCCTAGGTCTGCTTACGGCATTTCAAAAGTGACAGGATTTGAACTTACAAGAAATTACAGGGAAGCCTACAATATTTTTGCTTGCACTGGTATTTTATTTAACCACGAGTCTCCAAGAAGAGGTTTTGAATTTGTTACAAGAAAAATTTCATTAGCCGCTGCAAAAATAAAAAATAATTTACAGAAAGAATTAAGATTAGGAAATATTAAAGCTAAAAGAGATTGGGGACATGCAAAAGATTATGTAAAAGCTATGTGGCTAATGCTACAGCAAGGAAAAGCAAGTGATTTTGTTATTGGATCAGGCGAACAACATTCAGTGGAAGACTTTTTAAGCGAAGCTTTTAAATATGTTGGATTAAACTTTAAGGATTATTTAACAGTTGATAAAAAATTTTTTAGACCCGCAGAAGTAGAAACATTATTGGCAGATCCAAATTTTGCTAAAAAAAAATTAAACTGGAAACCTAAAACTTCGTTCACTAATTTAGTACATGAAATGGTAGAGTCCGACCTTAAAAATATAAAAGATAAGAATATTATTTAAAAACTTTATTAAAAGTTTTTAATACATTGGTCCACTTAAATAATTCTACAATTTTCAGACTTTTAGACGAAATATTATTACTATAGTTTTTATTATTTTTTAATTTAAGAATTAAATCAATAAATTCATCTTTGTTATTATAATAATCCAATTTAATTGACTTTATTTTATCGAAATTTAAAAAAACTTTTTTACTACAGATTGATGGTATACCATAGGACATGTAAGTTAATAACTTAGTTTGAACACCAGTTGAAATGTCTAAATTGGCAAGTCCGCAAATTACATTAGATAAATAAGGGTCTAGTTTTTTAACTTTACCAAAAATTTTTACATTTCTTTTATTCATAAAAAAAACTTTATCTAAAAGGTAAATTTCACCGAATATGTGAAATTCTATCTCTGGATATTGCTCTCTTATCTTAGGAAATATATTTTTAATAAAATCAATACAAGCTCTTCTATTTGGAGCATATTTAATATTACCTACAAATATAATTTTATAGTTTTTAATATCGAATTTATATTTCTTTCTAATACTATCTATTCCGAAGTTTATTTGAAATAATTTGTTAGGAGATATTTTTTTTAAATATGCAATTTCTTTTTTTGAAAATAGAAGTGTTTTATTTGCTTTTAATAAACAAAATCTTTCATATTTTTTTATTAAAAAACTCTCAAAGAAATAAACAATTTTTAGTGGATGAAAGAAAAAAAGCTCTTGATAGGTTTGATAATAATTCTTGGAATATAAATCGCCCATATCCAAAATTATTTTTCTATTAATTTTATCGGAAAAATACTGAAAAGATCTTATAGATTGAAAAAAAATTATGTCAAATTTGTCAAAATTCTTATGGATATATTTCTCCATTTCCCTTGAATAAAAAAAACTAAAATGTAAAGGTTTTAATTGTAGAAAAAATTTTATTAAATATATTAAATTCAAAAAAAAATTTTGTTTTTCAAAATTTTTATGAAAAAGCTTACCTTTTGATTTTGTTTTATTATTTTTACCTAAACTGACAACACATATTTTATTTCTTTTAGATAAAAAATTTATATATTTATTTGCTCTTATTACGTCACCTGAAAATCTTCCTGAAAATGGATCCCTTACGGTAATAAATAAAATTTTTTTCATTTTCTAGATTTTTTTATTCTCCATCTTGATCCTTCGCGAACAATGTAACCTACACACTTTTTTGCCCGGCACTTACAAGGAAATTGTTTATAATCTTCATCGTAACTAAAACCGTAGTCATATGAAAGTTCCTCATTTTTTTTTATATCTTTTAATGCATAAACCCAAATTTTAAGTCCTGTTCCAGTTACTTCGCAATTGGGGTCGCAAGAATGGTTAATTAATCTTGCAGTATTAAATTTAAAATCTCCATCAAGATCATACTTTTTATTTAAATTAAAAAGGTAAATCGCTTTTCCATTATCAAATTTTGGATCTTTTTCTGACTTTTTTCTGGTTATTACCTTTCCTTTATACTCAATAATTTTTGTACCTTTTTTAATATTGCAACTCGCATACAAACCATTTTTATCTATTCTTGATTTTTTTATTTTATAAATTTTCACTTAAAATACTCAACTAAAATACTATTATATATTTTTGTAAGTTTCTTTAAGTCAGCTAGAGATACACATTCATCAACTCTATGCATTGTTTTATTTACTAAACCAAATTCAAGACAGGGAGATATTTTTTTAATAAATCTTGCATCAGATGTACCTCCAGTCGTAGAAAAA
>MDSZ01211712.1_pt1 | contig 15699 bp, 11 predicted proteins | sample 811201 | NCBI WGS metagenome assembly MDSZ01 (sample SAMN05326647, study PRJNA326480) | marine metagenome | isolation source: seawater | place: Indian Ocean: North | collected 2010
CTTCGGAAGACCTCGTCGGTATATTCTGAAGGTTTGGTTCACTCGAACTCAGTCTTCCGGTTGCAGTAACCGTCTGATTGAATGATGTATGAATATGGCCTGTGGTGGAATCAACGAGCGCTGGAAGAGCATCTACATAGGTACTTTTTAGCTTTGAGAATTTTCGATGCTCAAGTAGTTTCTCCGGCAACGGGTGAAGAGACGCCAACTCCTCAAGAACTTCAGCATCCGTACTTGGGCCTGTTTTGGTCCGCTTGACCACGGGCAAACCAAGATCTTCAAAAAGAACCTCTCGCACCTGAACAGGAGATGTCACGAGTATTTCGCGACCCGCCAATTCATAGATCTCCTTTTTCAAACTTTCAAGTTTTTTTGTATAGACACGTGAAAGTTTTGCGAGGGACTTCGTATCAACCAGAATACCTCGTGCCTCCATAGCACCTAACAGTGATGCCAGCGGAAGCTCGACTGTCTCAAAAAGCTTCGTGACCGATGCCTCTCCAAGACCTTGCACAAGAGGCCCGTACAGTTGCTGAACAATCTGACACACCGTACCAGCAGCATGACGTTCTGTAGTACATTCAAGGGATCTTGGATCAAACGGCAGTCCTTCCGGAGACGCATTTATTGTAATGCCATTCCGACGGGCAATATCTGCTGGCCCCATGGTCCGCTCACCAGCCTCCAGAAGATATGAAGCGATCAATGCATCAAAAACCACACCCTTCAGCTCAACGCCCAATAATCCTGCAGCAACGGCCTGCCGTTTCAAGTCGTAAACAATCTTTGAGCATTGCTGATCCGAAAAAATCTTTTTGAGCAATGAGCTATTCCCCAAAACTTCTCCGGACACATAAACACGTCTCTCTTCAGACATCAGCACAACACCCGAGGGTGGAGTCGAAGACCTTTGTGATTCAGCAACGACGAAGCATATTGCAAGAGCAGATTCACGACTGAAGCTGTCAACGAACGAACGCACTTCTTTGTCTGCTTGAATCTCTTCCATAGCTGAATCGACACAAATCACTGTTTCACGTGCAATCGTTGCTGCAGAGTGCGATTCTCGGGCTTCATCTAAGTCAAACAAGGCCTGCTTCTTCTGGTCACTTACGGTGGATTGTTTTTTCTTTTTTAGTCCACGAGTGTTTTTGCCCCCTGCAACTTTTTGAACAAGGCTTTTGAATCCCATGTCTTGCAAAAATGAAATGAGACGTTCGGTGTCTGGCTGATGAAGCTTCGCATCCTCCCAGGGAATCTCTATTGGGACAGCGGTTTCCAGCCGTATTAATTCCTGCCCTGCCTTTGCCGTCTCTTCGTGAGTCGCCAGGTTTTCCTTTCGCTTTTTTCCAGAGACCTCGTCAATATGCGAAAAAAGGTTTTCTAATGTTTCATACTTTTGCAGAAGGTCCGAAGCTGTTTTTGGCCCAATGCCAGGCACCCCAGGCACATTGTCTACCGCATCTCCAACGAGTGACAGATAATCAACAACTTGATCAGGTCGTAATCCCCAGTCATCGATAAGCTCCTGCTTTCCAATGATGACATTGTTTCGCAAGTTGAGAAGTCGGACGTGTTCTCCAATCAGTTGCCGTGCATCTTTATCAGCCGTTGCAATAATGCATTCTCCACCCAATGCAACTGCCTGCGTTGCAACCGTTGCAAGTACATCATCAGCTTCGTATCCTGCTAACTCAACACATGGAATACCCATGACTTCTAAAAGTTGATGAATGAGTGGAATCTGTATCACGAGATCAGCAGGCATCTCAGCTCGATTTGCTTTGTAATCTTCAAATTGTTCATGACGAAACGTTGGCCCTGCAGCATCCATCGCAAAGAGCAAATAGTCAGGTTTTTTCTTGTTCATGATGTCAAGCACATCACGAGTCAGTCCGTATACAACTGAAACGGGTACACCCTTTGGTGATGACATTTCAGGAAGTGCATGAAAAAGCTGGTACACCCGAGAAAGAGTGTCAATTGCCAACACGGTCTTGTTCTGCAAATTTGGCACCACGATTGTTTTTTTGCTTTTCATAAAGACCATCATATTGTTCACTCAAGCCTGACGTTTGGCTCTTATGAAACAAACAGACAATCAGTTCGAGAACAGGACCTCACACTTCAAATACTTTCTACATTCCAGACACATCTACAGACAAAAGGAAACCCCCTCCGGTCTTACGGTTGTCTCACTCGCCACTTGGCGGCTCGTACTCAAAATCTTTCCATTTCATCGCTCGACGAAAGGGTTCAATACGAAGCACAACCTCACCATTATGAAAAATTCTCACTGTACCATTTGTTTCACTAACGGTGACCGCGACGCTGTTCGTTCTGCGAGTTATGGCTGCCGCAGCCCAATGTCTTGCCCCAAGCCCCTTGGCAACTGATACATTCTCTGCTGATGCATCAATGTATCGCGCTGCTGCCTCCACGGTACTGTCCGCAGTAACAACAAAAGCTCCGTCAAGTTGAGCAATCTCCTTGATGCCCTCTCGAACACGAACGTCGGTGAGCTTTCGCTCCCCGCGACCATATCCGCGAACTGGGTCAAAGCCCGTTGCATGACTTGATTGAATGACCTTTCTGGTGTCGCCAACAATAAAAAGTGTTCCGACTGGCTTACCCTCGCGACCCTCACGGCCAATTTCAACAGCTAGATCAACAACGATCTTGAGGGTTTCCAAAGGCACTTTCGTCTCAAGATTTCGAAGATCACGGGCAGTGAGCTGACCTAAATGTTCTTCTAAACGCAAAAGACTTACAGAATCAATCGTGCCCGCCTCAAATCCACTGTACAAGGCAACCACATCCGCATCTGATGTAATCTTCTCATCGGCCACACATTCGAGTAACGCCTGAGCAAGTCGCTCGTGTACCGGCAAGTCAGTGATATCAAGTAATACTTCGGTGAAGCCAAAGACCTGAATCCCCTTCAGGAGCCTAGCATCATCAGCTGCCACAAGAGCTGTTACATCGCCAATGCGTTCTCGAACCATTTCCCAGTCAAGAGCTTGATCAATGAGCAACAAGAGCGCATCACCATTGGAAATGCTATACAGATGCACAGCTGTATCTAATAAATGCTCAAGCTGTACTGAAATCTTGGACGGGGTCATTGAGGCCACTCCACCGTGAGTCCAGGCATCGGGTACGGATATGAGAGAAACAGATTCCGCGTATCCGAAGCCTACGACTCACCGATCACATATTCAAGGAGTGGACTGCTCTGTCGGGGGCAGAGGTCAACGCACAATCTTGGGGAGCGTCACTTTTTCTGGACGATCGGCAAGAGATGAGATTGGCGTAGCTTTCATGGGGCCATGGAAAGCAGCTACGTTTCCTGGCATGACAACACCCCACACTCGTTCCTGATAAATGGAAAGCGCGTGCAGTGCGTGACCAAGTGGCCCTACCCTCCAGTCTCGGTTGACCTCCCGTGCAAGTGCCGAAGTCAGGAATTCAGTCGCTGCAATTACTCGTGAGTGATAGAGCATCTCTTGATCGAGTGACGCAACGAGCCATTCGAGAATATGACCCGTTGTTTGTACCTTTCGATCAATGTCATCATCACGATCAGCCGGATACTTAAACCACTCCGTACTGAAAGAACCATCTCGATTCAAGAGTCGAGAAAGAGCAAGCACCTGATAGTCGCGAACATACTTATCTGCTCTACGATACACACCATCTAATTGCCCTGTTGCCTTCAGGCGTCGCTGACACCCATACGACAGACCAAATAGTCGATGCGTCCCTCCACAAGCAACTCCCCGGATTGGCTGCTCAATCTCTTCTTCCATCAAACGCTTGATTGACCATAACTGACCATCACGACTTTCCCACTGAGAATCTGTGTGTAGATAGTGTGCAAGAGAAATAAGGGCAAAGGTGAGTTCCGTACCAGATTTACATGAGAGCTTTTCTTCCTCGATGAGATCTGAAACAGTGAAGGATTGAGAGTTCAGTGTAATTGGGGAATGCCTTGACACCCTGCACTGTGCAAGGATCGCAAGATATTGTGCTGAGTGCCCCTGAAGACCGACACCATACAATGCTTTTGGGTGATCGTCTTCAACCACTAACATCACCTGACCGCGGCATCGCCCTCCCATATTCATCCAGCCGATGGCGTTCACTGGTGTTCCACGAGGACCACCGACTCGAAGTTGTGATGGTATGCCAAACGCCACAAAACCATGCATGATCTCCCACGGAGAATGCTGAGCTGTATTGAGAGGCCGGCGTTGATAGGCATTTAATGTGCGGCTAATGCCCACGCGAAGACGTTCCAGTCTGCGTGATTTCGGAGGCTGAGGGCCCGTTGGCTTCCGGACTGCATATGGATTGGCACTGGGGCTGTCTTGAAGCACTGACTTTTTTTTGTACGAGGGATCAATTGCATCGTTGGCTGCTTGTTGAAGAATATCTGAAACAGAGTTGATCAGATCATGCATCTCATCCCAAGAAGAAATTGATATCGACACCTCGGAACTGGGGCTGGACATCAATGCCCTCGATGAAGCGATTTCATCTGCAGTCGCCGGTGGAGGCTTTGGGACATTGATAAACTTTGGCGTTGGCTCTTCTCGCTGAATAAATCGATCAAGGAACCGTTTGGGCGTAGCCGCCATAAGTGTGCCGTAGAAAAGAACCCCAAAGAAACACGAACCCATCAAAAGCCACGGCATACATGTGAAAACAACAAGCGCAAAGCTCTTTCTCTGATCGACAGGGCAACGTGGGCGACTAGCCGAACATTGCGGCCTGTTATTGGAAATCTTCACAGCTTTTTCTGTCATGACTTAAGGAATCTTCGGGCACACACCAACACGGTCTTGCTATCGGCCGAATAGCCTTTCATAACGCGGTCACGCCATCCTATGATCCCCAAGTCTCAGCAAACGTTTCCACCGTAACAGGTGGTATTCTTTATCCTGCTTCACCCCATGACCCTAAAACAGATAAAATTTGCCTTGCTTACGCAGTGGCATGAGCCTGCCCATCAGTTCCTAAGAAATTCTCTCAAGAAATCTAAAAGACTTTGCGGAGGGTTTCAGCCATGGACCAATCGGGCTCTGACGAAGGATCTGCTGCCCAGTTGCGCCAGCGGTTCACATCATTACCAAGATCTCTGCCGCTCACATTCTTCAAAGACGTCACTGCCCGGTACTGAACTGCTGGATCTGGATCTTCAAGGGCTTTCGCTAAGACGGGAATGGCTGACTCTGCCTTAGAATCCCCCAGCATCCGTACGGCACGAAGTCGTACATCAATATCGGAATCAGTCTGATATCGATGGGACAATAACTCAACAGCCTCTGTACCACCCCTTTTCCCCCATGCATCACATGCTGCCATTCTGACTTTTGAATCTGGATCTTCCAGTGCGCCGCGACATATGGAAAAAGCTGCCGGAGTCTCGAAGGTGCTTGCAATTCCAAGAATCCTAATACGCACACGAGGATCATGCTCAGCGAGCATTGATTGGACAAGCGTTTCTGTAAATGACTCTTGCTCAGAAATCTCAGCACGACGAACCTTCGATGCCAATAATTGGACTTTTTCAATCCTTTGATCTGCCGTTAAGCCATACTTCTCCTTTAGCCGATCAGACTGGCTGACACTTTCCCACGGCATCTTCCAACTCGTTGACTGCGCACAACCAGCCACCAATACAAAAAAGACACTCAAGACTGCTCGAGAAAATCCTGAATGAATTTCGTAAAATATCTTTTTAATACACATGTCCCGCAGACCATACCGCCCCTTCCAGTGTCAAACCAGACCATCTGAGCAACAAAAGAAAAGCCCTCAACTTCCTCACTTTTTGCAGTTCCACATTATTTTTACGGAAAAACCCTATTCTCTCGCTCACCCCGTCTACAACACCATATATTTGCACTTTCGCTCGACCACGAAACGTGGTCGCATGACAACATGAATGCAAGATCTCTTCGTCTGATTCCTCTCAGAATTGCTGCAACCATGGCAGCAATGATTTCGTTGTCAGCGAATGCTGACACTCGTAGTCCTGAGTGGCTACAACTTGAAGTCCGTGCATCAGATGCATCATGTGATGTGGTCGAAGGCTTTATCAAGGCCGAAGCCGCTGACGGGGGCGTGCTTGTGGAACAAATGAATGGTGAACTTTGCCTGTTTCAGCCTGACATCATTGTTTCTCGTACAGCGATACCTGCCCCCATTCCTTTTGAGTCCTCACAAGAAATGGGCCAAGCGATTCTTGGTGAACTTCCACCAGGATTCAACATACTGACAACCAAACACTATATCTTTTGTTTCAATACCAGACGTCAATATGCCCAATGGACTGCATCTCTTTTTGAACGACTAAATGATTCATTCATCAACTATTGGAAACGCGCTGGCTGCGATATTGAAACGCCCAAGCAACCACTCGTTGTAATTATTTTTTCTGATCGTAAAGAATATGAAAAATATTCGACTGGTGATCTTACCGCCACATCTCATCAGGTTGTGGGGTACTACAATTTACTCACGAACAGAGTCACCACATTTGATCTCACGGGATCAGAGGCGCTTAGACCTTTCACGCAATCAAATACTTTCAACACAGGTAACCTTCTTGCACATCCCGCAGCAGCCAACCTTGTTGCAACCCTGATCCACGAAGGCACCCATCAGATGGCTTTCAACTGTGGTCTTCATCAACGCCTTGCCCCTATCCCACTCTGGGTCTGCGAGGGCATAGCAACCTATTTTGAAACACCAGACCTCGCTACTCCGCGAGGATGGCACGCAATTGGTGGAGTAAACCATCCACGGCGGCAACAATTTCTGAAACTTCACAAACAGGGGTGGCTTCAAAACATTGTAGAAAATGATCAAAGTTTTCGTCATTCTGATGCAGCAACAGATGCATATGCTCAGGCATGGGCTACCACGGCCTTTTTGATGAAAACAAAAAAAGAGCTTTTTGTGAAATACCTCAGCACACTGTCTACAAAAAAAGCCTGTCAGCCGGACACAAAAGAACAGCGGATCAAGGACTTCGAACAGACTTTTGGCAGCCCTGATAAAGACATGGAACAGGATATTGCCGCATTTGTGACCCGGATGCGATAATTTCCCGCAAGACATACCATCGGAATAATCCGTATGGTCGTAAACTCACTGGTCGACTCGTGCCGAAAAGCAAGAAACTATGGCTACCCAACGCACCGTCGTGCAGTCACTCAGCATCGCCCTCATCGTGTTCGTCACGTTCACGTTCATTCTTGCAGTGACAACCTATCTTGGGTTTAAGGGAAAGTTTGACGCAGAAGAGCAAACAAAAGCAGCAAACGAATCAGCGGCTTCTGCCAATGCCGAGTTAGGTACCCAAAAACAAAATAACCAGATACTCGTCGATGCTATTGGGATAGCAATGACTGATCCAGACAATCCTGGTTCAGACGCTCCTGAAGCCGCGATTGACAATTGGTTTACTCAGAGATTTGGTGATTTTTCAGAAGATCCTCGATCCTACGAAAAGCTCGCACTATGGCTGCAAGAATCGATTCGTGAAAAAGATACGCAGTTACAAGAAAGGCTTATTGAAAAGGAACGTCTTGTTTCAGATGCACAAAAAGTTGCTGCTGATGAGAAAAAACGAGCTGATAGTGCAAATAAAAGAGTTACAGCTGTAGAAGATGAACGAAAACAAGCCCAGGCCCAGTTTGATCAATCTGTGGCAGAGCATCAAAAGCAAATGCAGGATCTTACTCAGAAACTGAAGAACGCTCAGGATGAATCCACACAACTTGAAGAAATCAAACAGGCCGTAGGCAGAGCAGAAGATGTTGTATCTGCTCGCTCCCTAGATAACTTCAAGACGGCATCAACGGTTGATCGAGTCAATACGATTCTTACCGAGCTACGAGAGAGAGAACGGGCAATCAATCGTTTTAATGCACTGTTGGCGAAACTACGAATAGCAAACCCAGAAACCCAGCAGCTCCTCGGCGACAGCATCCCACTAGACGACCGAATCGATGGATTTGATGGTCGTATTATTTCCGTCAATCATGCTGATCGCACAGCACTTGTTCTTAGTGATTCCACACGAGGCATGCGGCCGGGATTAGTTTTTTACGTCTACAACCCCGATGACCCCAAGCCTCTTGTATTATCACGAAAAGGTTCTGTTGAAGTCATGAATCTTGAAAGTGATACGCTTGTGCGGATGAGGATTCGGAGTGATTCACTCGGTGATCCAATCGTCAGTGGCGACGGCATTGCGACAAGTCTCTGGGAAGCTGGTACTCAATTCACTTCTGTCATTGTTGGTTTCGTTCAAATTGATCAAGATGCGACACCTGATCAGGATCGTCTTGAAGATCTTATTAAGGGCGTCGGTGGTTCTGTTGAAACCAGTGTCACACCTCTGACGACCATGGTCATCGATGCTGGTCCACCACAAAATTTTGGCCTTGAAAAACCAGAGGAGTGGCGTGAACGAGATGTCAAACGACGAGAACGTGAGCTTCGTGAAGCAAATCGTCTTGGCATTCAAGTTGTAGGAATTAGTGAATTCATGCAAATGCTAGGCCTGCGTCGTGATTCTCTTGATGCAAATCGACTCCCCGACGCCGCCATTCGATAAGAGTGGAAACTGCCTCCACTCAATAGCTGACGTATCTGTACACGATGTTCTCTCGACGTGTCACACTCAGGCTTGAGTCGCTTCTTGATCGATTGTCTACTGTTACTGGGGTTCACATACCACTCGTCGAATACAAGGAACTGCTCTCATGATCATCAAGCAGAAATCTCGACTGCTCCTGGTCCTCATGGTCTTCACAACCAGCATCATTGGCTTAGGAGACCGGTTCTTATTCGGTGATGATGATACCTTTCAGCCAATTTTTGATGGTCGTTCACTCGAAGGCTGGGAAGGCAAGAGTGAATTCTGGCGAGTTGAAGATGGGGCTATCGTTGGAGAAACCACACCAGACAAACCAACGCAAGGAAATACTTTTCTTTTCTGGAGACAGGGGCTTGTTGATGATTTCGAACTTGTCTTGCAGTATCGCCTGAGGAATCACAATAGTGGCATCCAGTACCGAAGCAAAGACTTTGGAGACTATGTCGCTGGAGGATATCAAGGGGACATCCACGACGGCAAGTTTGCAGGAATTCTTTATGAGGAGCGAGGCCCTAGGGGAATCATGACGAAGCGCGGGGAGCGCGTAACATTTTCGACTCATGGCAAAAAACAAGTTGGTGAACCAATCGGCAATCCAGATGAACTCCTCAAACACATAAAAAATGGTGAATGGAATGAATTTCGGATTATTGCACGTGGCCCAAGGCTTCAGCACTTTATCAATGGACATCTCATGTCAGAAACGATTGATGAACAATCGGATAAACGATCCATGCAAGGAGTACTTGCATTGCAACTACATGCCGGCCCTCCAATGAAAGTTGAATTCAAAAACATCTTGCTCAAACGTCTGAAACTTTCTGATCATCGTAAGAAATTGGTCATGGTGGCTGGCCGTCCTAGCCACGCTACGGGTGCCCATGAATTTCGCGCTGGTTGCATGCTTCTTGAAAAATGTCTCAATGAGTATGCTGGCACCCACCCTCTGCCACCACTGGTAACAGAAGTCTACTCAGGAGGCTGGCCTGCTGATCCAACGGCTTTCGATAATGCTGATGCCATCTTTTTCTTTGCTGATGGCGGTGGTGGGCATCCTGTTCTACAACGAAATCGCCTGGCTCAAATAGATGCCTTAGCGAAACGAAAGACTGGTATTGCCTGCCTTCACTACGCGGTTGAGGTACCAAAGGAAAAAGGCGGGCCTGAATTTTTGCGATGGATGGGTGGATATTTTGAGCCCTTCTGGTCAGTGAACCCCCACTGGATGCTTCAAAAGACACAACTTGCTGAAGAACATCCGATTTGCCACGGTGTCCGGCCATTCGAGACACAGGATGAATGGTATTATCACATGCGATTCATTGATCCTCCGCAAGGACTTACGCACATTCTCTCTGCCATACCCCCAGACAGTACACGTGAACGCAAAGATGGCGCCCATAGCAACAACCCAACAGTCCGTGCAAATAAGGGTGCACGTGAGGTACTCGCCTGGGCATATGATCGCCCAGGTGGAGGGCGTGGCTTCGGATGTACCGGTGCCCATTTCCATAAAAACTGGGAGGATGAGAATTTTCGAACCTTAATCCTGAATGCACTGCTTTGGACAACTGGTCTGGACGTTCCAGCCGACGGTGTATCATCTCAGGTCTCAACTGAAGACTTAAGTGCCAACCTCGATATCAAGCAACCACGGAAGAAGTAAATAAAGGATTCATGATGCCAAAACTAACGGTAACAGAAATAGGTGTGTTCCAAGTGCCAACGGGTAAACGATTAGTCAATGCCCTTGTGGATGAGTGTGGCATCGACCAACTTCATGCATGCGGCGGTTTCGGGCGTTGCACAACGTGTCGAGTAGAGTTTGTGTCGGGTGAGCCATCGAAGATGACTGTCGCTGAAAAAGAGACGCTCATGAAAAAAGGCTTGGCTGATACCGAAGGCCTTCGACTTTCATGTCAAATAACATGTGATGCTGATATGGAGCTCAAGGCCATGAGCCGCCTGGCTGGATCAGGCCGTGAAAACTCTGGTGCCCGACCTGCAGATGACATTCAGCCGCCACCAGAATGGGTTTAAGGTGCGAATATTTTTGCAGCACATTCCCACGATGGTGCGTACATTCAGGTACACCAGTAAAAACCTAAGTAAACATCGCCAGAATGTTATCAGCAATATCATTGCTGGTGAGCGAATGATTTATAAGGTCGGGCCTCGACGTAATGAGAATCGTTTCGTGGGGGTGATTCCGATCTCGAGCACCATGCGAACCACGAATCAAAGACGTATCAAACGGAATGCTCACAGTTGGCAATTTTGATGTTTCAACATGCAGCTCCAGAGGGTCATAGCCAGGCTTTCGGTGGATATCAATGGAGTGAGCAAAACTCGGCGCCAGCGCATCATCATTCCAATAGTGATACGCCTGCCAACTGTTACACTTGCTTTCGATTACGAGACTTCCACAGCGACTGTCTTGGTCCTGACTAGGTGCCGGACTTAGGCCTCTTTCAACAAGTTCGTCACCGGCGATCACACCCCCCACGCCGTCTTCATGTGCAAAGAGCGATGCGATGTGATTGACAAGTCCTTGATCGTTATCGTTATCGATAAAAACATGGCTAATTTGATGGTCCGCTAATGCCCACGCTTTGCTCGCTGCGGTATCAATGATCTCACCTGACTCTGATTGCGTCACCTGCAAAAGACCATCCTCTCGAAGAATACGATTGGGAAATAATGTGTGAGAGACAGGCCGTATCTGATATTCCCCAGCCACAATAATACATACGTCATTATTCGTAAGTTTTTGATAATCTTCTATAAGATTCTCTATTTCTGCATCGAGCTCCCTGCATGCTTCTAGTGCCGGCTTGCTGTCTGGCCCTGTACGTTGAGCCGCATAATCAAGGTGTGGCAGGGATATCACTGCAAAATGCGGAGGATCTTTCCGTGACGCCTCAATAAAGCTTCTTGCAATCCATTGAGACGATTCAATTCCTGCAACTGGCCCCCAGAATTTATGGAGAGGAAATTCACCTAACGTTGCACGCAACTCGACATAGAGTGACTCCGGGTTCGTGTGACACCACATTGTCTCTGTACCATCGGCATTGTGTTTTGGTGCAGGCAGGCATACGAGATCTGCCGAGGCATGCTTCGACTGCAAAAGAAACCAGGCCGCTGTCTTGAGGTCAGGGCGCATGGACTTCAACCGATCCCAAATTCTTGGCGCACGGTGAACCGTATCAGGGCTAATCCACATTTCGAGGTGTTTTTTTGTTCGGTCGTAAAGGCCATTTGCGACAATTCCATGGCCCGCAGGATTCACACCAGTCGTGAGAGACGCCTGAACGGGACAGGTAATTGCTGGAAATCCTGGATCAAGGGGCACACAAGACCCTTGAGTGGCAAGCGCTGATAAGGCTGGCATCAGATGAAGATCTTTCGATCGAAGACCAGGAATTGACAGCAAGAGCACACGAGTATCCGTCATACTTTTATCCCACGAGAAATATGCCGTTGTAAAAATGCTGATGAGACTGAAGCTGATTCAAACCAGTAATGAGACTGCCTCGGCAATTCAACATAAAGCCCCTCGTTGTATTCCGATTCCAATAGAAAATGAAAAAACGACTCAAAGTCTACTTCACCTTTTCCAAGAGGTATGTGCTCATGCCGGCAGGCGAGCATGTCGTCAATGTGGACATTAATTATCTTGTCTCGCCAAGGCTCTAAAACGGTATGCACTGGACACTCCCCCATGCACACAAGATGACCAACATCAATGGTAAGATAGAGTTTATACGTATCACCAAGACACTCAACAAGCTTTCCAAATCGGGAAACTGTATCAATGAACATGCCTGGCTCTGGTTCAAAGCTAATTCTGACATTTTTTCTTGCGGCATAGTCAAGCACCTCTACCATGCCATCATGCAGTCGTTGCCACAACTCCCTCTCTGGGGCTGCATCACGAACCACCCCGCTCCACAATGACACACACCTTGCCCCGAGAAGAGCTGCCGTATCGATAGCATCTTTGAGGAATGAGATGCGCTCAAGACGCCCTTCAGCCGTAGAAGACACAAGTGTCGGCTCATGCTTCATCCGCGAATTAAGCAAATAACGCGCACCTGTCTCAATCACACAGGTCATACCATGAGACTCTAATGCACTTTTCCAAGTCGATACTTCGGTTTCAAAATCATCTCCTGACGGATTGAGTACATGTTCATCCAGAGTTATTGCTAGTGACTGATAACCGATCTGATGAAGAAAAGACAGCGACTGCAGTACATCTGTTCCACCAATACTATTTGTGCTAAATCCAACTCGCATAGTTTTTTGTTGCCCAAAACCGTCGATGACCTACGTCGGGCTTATGAAGTATCGTCCTACATGAAATGGAACTAATAACGAAAGCACAATGATCGACCATAATTCACCACATGAGGCAAGTACAAGCACTGCATCAAGGGTGATGATCGACATAATGGCGTTGCCAACGGCCTGCTGAACTTTCAAAGACGTTGGGTTGGTCATAGCCGTGATATTTCGAACAATAACAAAGGCTCCAAGAATGGTCCAAAGCATAAGCCATGTCGAAAGTTGACCAGATGCCATCCACGATCGGCCAACATTCCAATTCTCATCAAATTGATGCATCGGCGTAACGAGGGGATAGAGACCGGCAGTGATGAGCCCTGTTAGCATGACGAGACTGGCAGACGCCAGCCTGGCCACCGAACTTCTGCCAGCTTCATCTTTTGCGAAAAGAGTGATGCCACAAACATAGAGACTCATACCCAACGGAATAAAGTATTCGGATGTAATCAGCACCTCTCCGGCGGCCGTCATTCCGAGCAACCAATTCAATCCTCTGCACATCCCCATCACGACTGGCCCTAAAAACATTTTTTTAGCATGTCGGTCATACAGCCAGATAGCCGCTACCAACAGGATTCCAATGATTACTGGAAAAATGGATCGGGCCAACAATGATGTGACACCTGCAAACAGAATGCCAACACCCAAGAGAACGTAACCTACACAGCTTGCTGCTGAAAGACTTACTGCCCCACTTGGTAATGGTCGTGTTGGTCTCTCTGCACGATCAACTTCGACGTCATACACGTCGTTCAGCACCATTCCTGCTGCGTACAATGCTATCGACGAAGCAATAGCTGACCAACATACCCATGCAGGCCATTCAACTACATGAGGACCTAAACAAATCAAGTAGCCAGATAAGACATCGGCTACAGCTGTTGCATGATTTGGAAGCCTGAGCAGTCGGAACCATGCAAAAATAGATTGAACCATGAGAACAACGCCTAACCGATTGCGACACCTGCCTCACTGGCTGCAGCCAGCAGGAACTCCCTCGCTGCAGAAGCTGCTCGATCAGGCTCATCACGGTAGGGATACAGTTCAACAGTGATCCATACATCAGGAGAGTGCTGTGCGATTGCCTTCAACACACCAACAAAATCTATTGCTCCTTCTCCTGGAACAAGATGATGGTGAACTCGAGTATCAGCAATATCTTCAAAGTGATAATGACGTGTATGTTTTTTCATCCTTGGAACCCATTCTGCAGGGTCTTCCCCTACACAATAGGCATGGCCGATATCAAAATTAAGTGCAAGGGATGGATGATCAACACGGTCAGCAAATTCGAGATACTCATCAAATTTTTCTATGAGAAGCCCCGGCTCAGGCTCAATCAAAAGAGTCACACCGCAATCTGCAGCCACGTCAAGACAGGGCATGATTTCATCATAAAAAATGTTGGTTGCTTCCTCACGAGTCTGCCCCTGCTGCAGCTCACCTCCCGGTTCGGTTGAGATTGTCTCTGCCCCAAGATCTGCAGCCAGTTTCAGTGATCTTTTTGTGTGCTCTCGACGAATGGCACGATAGTGTGGATCGGGATCTGTCCACCCTGGATGCCAGTAGGGCTGACGAGGATCAGCGATTGCATTCATCATGAAAGCATTAATATTCGATATGGGCATACTATGTTCATTCAGTGCCTTACGAATGACATCTTTTTGAACCTCTAACAGTCCAGCCGGCCACGCATGGGGAACATCTGCCAACAATTCAATGCCCTGATAGCCAAAACTAGCTATCTGCGCAATAGCCTCCTCAACGGGAACATTCAAGTAAGCGTTTGAACTAAAAGCAAGTCGTATCGGCATAAATACATTTCCTCATGATTCTTTGGAAAAAGTGTAAACACGAAATGACTCATCTGCTACACAGATATGTTCTAAAAGCAGTTCAAGAGACCTGACAGTGCTCAACACGATAAATTGACCAATAACATTGGTTTAACTAGACGCACTTCGATACTTGACCAAAGCAGACTGAAACACAAAACGAGAAATACATAGCGATGCGAGAGAAGCACAAAATGCCCCGGCAACTGGCCACCAATCATGGCCTACAAGAGGCTGAGCAACGACTCTCGCAGGAATATTCACCACGAGAAGAATTGGTATCACAAAGGTACAAAGAGCTCTGAGCGGACTCCCCCATGGACCAGCATAAATTTCAGCCGGGTAGCGAGAAAAATTTGTGATGTAAAACCAGAAGTCATAGAGGCTTTGGTTTCGACCCATAAAAATAGTCGCTGCCGCAAGCATGATAATCAGACCGTATAAAATCATAACTCCACAGAGAATGAGACCTGGATAAAGTATCCAAGCAATCCATGGCACAGGATGATCAAGTGACAAAAGGGACCAAACGAGAATTCCCAACCCCACAAATCCATTTGCAAGCGATGAGAAGTTAACGCGATGTAATGATAGAAGAAATTGTGCATCAAGCGGTCGAACCAGAACGGTATCAAGACCTCCGGTTCTGACAAGTTCTGTGAGCTCTTCTGCACTGGGCATGAAAAAAGCTTGCACAATGGCATTGATAATCATCCCAGTAGCAACAAATGCAAAAAATGGGGCTTTTGACCATCCCGTACCCGCACCTATTTCCGGGGTGAACTGAAAAATCAATAAATAAAATGCAAGATTCATGGACATCCAGCCAAGACTTGTCAC
>MDSZ01042163.1_pt1 | contig 15698 bp, 15 predicted proteins | sample 811201 | NCBI WGS metagenome assembly MDSZ01 (sample SAMN05326647, study PRJNA326480) | marine metagenome | isolation source: seawater | place: Indian Ocean: North | collected 2010
AGCTTTCTTAGCTGTTGTAGCTTTCTTAGCTGTTGTAGCTTTCTTAGCTGTTGTAGCTTTCTTAGCTGTTGTAGCTTTCTTTTCTAGTGTCTCTTGTTTTGTTTTTTTTATTTCAATCTTTTGAACTTCTAATTGAGTTAAATAATCTCTATGTCCATTTTTAACCTTGTATCCTTTTCTTCTTTTCTTCTTAAAAACAATTGTTTTATCTCCTTTTAAATGCTCAATAACCTTTGCGGAAACAACTGCTCCAGAGATTATTGGTTTGCCTAACGTCACTTTTCCTTCATCATCTAAAAGAAGAACTTTTTCAAAAGAAATACTTGAGCCTTCTTTTGCTTCTATTCGGTTAACAAAAATTCTTTGTTTTTTCTCAACTTTAAACTGTTTGCCTACTATTTCAACTATTGCATACATAATTTCTCTACAAAAATGGGCTGCAAATGTACAAAAACTGATTATTTATAACAAGAATTGAGGAAATTTTATAAATAATTATAGAAAATTAAAAATTGGGGTAAATTATAATAACGTAATTATCTATTTTTGTTATCAAAAAATGAGTAGACCATTTATACCTTTATTGTTTTTATCTTTTTCTTTTTTTCTTAATGCCCAACAAAGATGTGGTACAGATTATTATATGCATGAGCTAAAAAAAAATAATCTTGAATATACTAAGGCTAGAAAAAAAGTTAATACTGAAACTGAAAACTGGATTGCAAATAATCCAAATTATGATTTAAATTCTATTATTACAATTCCAGTTGTTGTTCACGTTGTATGGAACACTAATCAAGAGAACATTTCAGACAATCAAATTTTCTCTCAAATTGACGTACTAAATGCTGATTACAGAAGAACAAATATAGATGCAATCAATACTCCTAATGTATGGCAGGCAATTGCAGCAGATTGTGAAATTGAATTCTGTTTAGCGACAATTGATCCAAATGGGAATCCAACAACAGGTATTACAAGAACACAGACTTCTCAAACATCATTCTCTATGAATGGAGATAATATGAAATCTAGTTCAAGCGGAGGAATAGATGCATGGCCAACAAATCAATACCTTAACATTTGGGTATGCGATTTAACTGGTGGCGTCTTAGGATATGCAACATTACCCTCTAGCTTTTCAAATCCAAATGATGGCGTAGTAATTGGATATAGATATTTTGGAACAAGTGGGACTGTTCAACCTCCTTATAATAAAGGAAGGACCACTACACACGAGGTTGGTCATTGGTTAAATCTAGAGCATGTATGGGGTTTTGGAAATTGCGGAAATGACTATGTCTCAGACACGCCAAAACAAGAAGAGGAAAATTATAGCTGCCCATCTTTCCCAGCAAATGCAAATTCTTGCCAAACTAACAATCCGAATGGGGATATGTTTATGAACTATATGGATTATACAAATGACGCGTGCATGAATCTTTTTACTCAAGGTCAAAAAACAAGAATGATTTCTGCAATTAACCAATATAGATCAAATCTACTAAATCATAATTTATGCGGAGGACCGCCTCCTAATGCAAGTTGGAATTGTGTTAATGGTAACTGTATTGATCCAGGAAATGGAACAGGTATGTATAACGACTACAACATCTGTATTTCGCAATGTAATTGCATTGGTATTCCTCCTCCTTATATAAATGAAAGCTTTCAAGCAAACGTACTTCCTTCTGATTGGAGCATTGTTAATCCAGACGGAAATCAAAGTTGGGAAATCACATCAGCAGCTGGCTATAATAGCTCCTCATCTATTTATATTAATAATGCAGAATATCCTGCAAATGGAGAATATGATGACCTAATACTTCCTGTTTTGGATTTTTCTCCAATTTCTAGTTCGATTTTAAAATTTGACTATGCCTATAGCTTATGGACAAACCCTTCTTCATCTCAAGTATGGTCAGATACTTTGCAGGTCTGGATTTCATCAGATTGTGGGTCTAATTGGCAAAAAATATGGGAAAAATCAGGAGTAAACCTTGTTACAACCTCTCCATTATTTAATGCCTTTTCATGGACTCCAAACAATACAACAGATTGGAGTCAGGAAATTATAGATCTTTCTAATTATACTGGTGAAGAAGATCTTGTGATTAAATTCAGAAATATTAATGACTACGAAAACAATCTTTATTTAGATAATATTGAAATAAGTGGAAACACAGGTATTAACAGCGAAATTGAATCTATATTAATAACTCCTAATCCGGCTAATTCTCATATACTCAATACTTCAAAAAAAGAAATTATAATTTATACTTTAATAGGAGAAGAGGTAATGCGAACAGACTCGTATTATATTGATATTACTAATCTATCTAATGGTGTTTATATAATTCGATTAGATAATAACAGAATTGAAAAACTAATAAAAAAATAGTAATTTCTTAGAATGAAAAAAGGAATTAATAGACAAAAATTTATTGTTTATTGGCTTTATACAGGACTTTTAATGTCGATGTTGATTGTTGTAATAGGGGGAATAACTCGTCTTACAAATTCAGGACTTTCTATGGTAGAATGGGAGCTTATTATGGATATGGTCCCTCCAGTTAGTGAATCACAATGGAATAATAAATTTGAAGACTATAAGAAATTCCCAGAATACAAAAAATATAACCAAGAAATGTCTATTTCAGAGTTTAAGTTAATCTTTTTCTGGGAATGGCTACATAGATTTATTGCTCGTTTAATTGGAATAGTATTTATTTTTCCATTCATCTTTTTTTGGATGAAAAATTGGATTAATAAAAAATTAAAAATTCGATTTATATATCTTCTGCTTTTAGGTATGCTTCAGGCGTTTCTTGGAGCATATATGGTGAATAGTGGATTAGAAATAGGAAAAGTTAGTCATTTTCGATTAGCGACTCATTTGTCTGCTGCATTTATACTGATTTCTTATATATATTGGCTAATATTAGAGATACAAAATAGAGATACTTATTCTATTTTAAAGATAAATACACTTAGCAAAGTGTTGCTTTTTTTTATATCAATTCAAGTAATATATGGTGCATTTGTTGCTGGTCTAAATGCAGGATCGTACTTCTCTTCTAAAGATGGGGTTCTCGGCAATATATTTTTCTACAATACACATGATGATAAATTTGATTTACTAAAAAATCCAAATGATGTACAGGCTTTTCATAGAATATTTGCATGGGTAGTATTTACACTTGCAATTTACTTATGGCACATTTCTAAAGGTACAAAAATGCATAAGACTATATCGACTTTATTATTTATCATTATAATACAAATAAGTCTTGGAATTACCACTCTTTTAACGAAAGTAGATATGAATATAGCATTAATGCATCAACTAGTTGCAATTTTCATTTTAATTTTCACTGTAAAAACTATTTATCTTTCCAGTAAAAAGACTCAATAAGATGAATTATATCCTTCTTTATAAAAGTGTTTACAGGTAAGATAGAATCATTAACTTCTGTATTAAAGTAGAGTGCTCCTCTAAAAAAATGATTTAAACTATCAGTAAGAAAGAATTGTATTGATGTTGCTGTAAATCCATCATAATCATATAAAGTTCCGTAAAGTTTAGAATCATAATTAATCAAATCTGACTCTTGTATTGAGTTGGCTTTAACTATATGCTTGTATGCAAGTATATTACTCTCTTCAATATGAATACCAAGATCATTTGGGCTATTTAACTGAAAATAGCTGATATGTAATTTAGCTGATAAATCAGAAAACTCAACATCGAGCATGCATTTGTTCAACTTATTAATTTTTGCATAATAAGGGTATTCAAAAGAATACCCGCAAGATGATTTATAGTTCAGGTATTTTTTTTCTGGTAAATCAATCTTCATAAAGGCTTTGGGCTTTGGAGAGTAATCAGATTCACAACCAAAAAGAAAAATTATAAGAATAATTATATATTTATTTAGATTCATCAATAGTAACTTTGACTCTTTTTATCTTCCTACTGTCTGAAGACTCAATAATAAATGTATAAGGAGGGATTCTTGTAATGCTTCCAATCTCCGGTATTTTGCCTTCTAGTTCTAAAATGAGTCCAGCAATAGTATCTGAATCTGATTTTATATCATCAAAATAATCAGACTTACCTTTTACTATCTTAATGAAATCAATTAACGATAACTTTCCTTCAAAGATAAAATTTAAATCATCTAGCTTAGAATAAATATTTTTATCATCATCAAATTCATCATTTATCTCCCCTACAATTTCTTCTAGAACATCTTCAAGAGTTACAATACCAGAAACTCCTCCATATTCATCTACAACAATTGCGATATGATTTTTTTTCTGTTGAAAATCTTTTAGCAAATCATTAATCATCTTATTTTCTGGAATAAAATAAGGAGGCCTAGATTTCTTTGTCCAATCAAAATATTTATCTCCTTCTAAATGAGGTATTAAATCCTTAATGTATAAAACTCCAGAAACATTATCAAAGTTCTCTTTATAGACAGGTATTCTAGAAAATCCCGAATCAACTATAATTGCAAGAACATCTTTAAGTTTTGTTTTTTCTTCAATAGCTACCGTATCTACCCTTGGTATCATTATTTCCTTAACATCAGTATTTCCAAATTCAACAATGCTTTTTAACATTCTAGCCTCCTCTTCGTTACTATTTTCTTCTGTTAAATCTAATGCCTTGGAAATCTCTTCAATAGAAGCCTCAGTTCCTCGATTACGAATTTTCTTATCAATTAAAGTGGTTGTCTTTAATAATAGAAAAGAGAATGGGTATAAAATTTTGGTCAAAAACATAAGTGGCATAGACATCATTCTACTAAACAATAAAGCATTCTTATTAGCATAAACTTTTGGAGTAATTTCTCCTAAAAGAACTAGTATACTGGTAACAATGATTACATCGAAAACAAATTTTAAAGAAGAAGATTCTGGAAAAGTTATAGCTAAATCGCTAAAATATGCAAAAAGAACAATTATTGCGACGTTAATAAAGTTATTGGCGATCAATATAGTGGCTAAAAGCAGATTTGGTTGCTGAAGTAGTTTTAATACAACTTTATCCTGAGGATGATTTTTATTTTTATTTTCAATATCGTTCGGAGACAAAGAAAAGTAAGCCACTTCAGATCCGGAAACGAAAGCAGAGCACATTATTAATATAATTATAACTATTAAGCTTAGTATAACTTCCTGCTGTAGAAAATTAAAATCTAGCTGAGTAAATATATTAATTAATTCGGGGAGAGGATCGTCTACCAATTTGCAAATAAATTAAAATGGTAAATCATCTGTAGGTTCAGTTTTTTCTTGGCTATCACTGATTTTCGGTGTATTTCCTGATGTCTCATTTTCAGCAGCCCTTCCTCCGAGCATAGTCATGTTGTCAGCCATAATCTCTGTTCTGTATCTATTATTCCCTTCCTTATCTTCCCATTTTCTGGTTCTGATTTTTCCTTCCACATAGATTCTTGATCCTTTTTTCAAATACTTCTCGGCTACTTCTGCCAAACCTCTCCATAGCACTATATCATGCCATTCTGTTTGATTAACACGATCTCCTTCCTTATTTTTGTAACTTTCAGTAGTTGCTAATGTTAAGTTTGCGACCGATACTCCTGTATCTAAATGTCTAACTTCAGGATCTTTTCCTAAATTTCCAATAAGTATTACTTTGTTAACTCCAGCCATAAATTTTAGTCATAATAAAACAAATATATAATTTTTCTACTTCAAGGCAAAAGAATTAAAATAATTATTTACGAGATTAGATTTTGGTAATTTAACTATATCATTTATATGAAAAAATGTATAATCTTGTATATTATCACTAACACTTATATGCCAAAAGAATATCTGTAATTTTTGATGAGTTAATTTGTAAGTTATTTTTTTTGAAACCTGCTTAATTTCTAAAAATTTATCAATAAATAAATCTTTAAACTCCTTGCATTCTAGAATCTTATTTTTGCTTACTTCTTTAGTAAATTCAATACAAGGCAAATCATAAAGACCTTTCCATATACCAGATTGCTTCTTTTTAAACAGAAAATTATTTTCCTTACTAGCAAGAAAATAATGAATAAAACGAGTTTTTACTTTAACCTTATTTTTCTTAACTGGAAACTTTTCAACATTTTTAGCTGTATATGCTCTGCAATTATCACTTAGCAAACATGAGGAGCAAATTGGCTTCTTTGGAGTGCATTGTAGTGCCCCAAATTCCATAATAGCCTGATTATGAATGTCGGGATTTTTTTTATCAAGTATTTCTTGTGCGATATTTTTAAACGTCTTTTTACCTTCATTTGTATCAAATGGGATATCTATAGCAAAAAATCTGCTAAGGAATCTAATTACATTTCCATCAACAACAGCATGAGGAAGCGAATAACAAAAAGAAGAAATTGCTGAAGCAGTATAATCTCCTACACCTTTAAGTTTTAGAATATCATTATAATTATCTGGAAAAATTCCAGAAAAATTATTAAAAATCAACTTAGCGGATATGTGTAGATTTCTAGCTCTGGAATAATATCCTAATCCTTGCCATAAGCTTAACACCTCGTCTTCTGATGCTAATGCTAAATCTTTAACTGTTGGAAAATTTTCTATAAACTTATAATAGTATGGGGTCCCCTGTTTTACTTTTGTTTGTTGTAAAATAATTTCAGAAATCCATATCTTATATGGATCTTTTGTTTTTCTCCAAGGTAAATTTCTTTTATTTTTTTCATACCACTTAATAATATGATTTGATACATTCATAATAAACGCAAAATAATAATAGTTTCGAGATACGGGCACTAATCCTGTATGATTTTAGTTATATTTGCGAAAAATATGTAAAAATGACAAAGGCAGAAATAGTAAGCGAGATATCGATAAAAACAGGTGTAGAAAAAGTAACCGCTATGGCAGTTGTAGAAGCTTTTATGAATGAAGTTCGAAATTCTGTTGGAAAAAAGGAATCTGTTTTTTTAAGAGGATTTGGAACCTTTAAAGCAAAAAAAAGAGCAAAAAAAACAGCAAGAAACATTACTAAGAATACAACTATTATTATTCCAGAACATTTCATTCCTGCGTTTAAGCCATCTAAATTGTTCATTAAAGAATTAAAAAAATAAAAATAAATGTCAGATAAAAAGAAGAAGAGGACAAAAATTGCTACTCATAAGCGTAAAAAAAGATCAAGGAAAAACAGACATAAAAATAAACATTAAGTTTATATAATATGTCATTATCCTTAAAGCCATGAAATTCGACCTTATAATCGATTCAAGGCCATCCGAAGTAGCAATTGCACTTTTAAAAGATGGAGTTCTAATAGAACTGCATAAAGAAAAGCATGGAAAAAAATATTCGGTTGGCGACATCTACTTATCCAAGATTAAACGCATTAATCCTGGATTAAATGCCTCTTTTGTTAGTTTAGGTCATGAAAAAGATGGATTTTTACATTACTTAGATCTTGGGCCTCAAATTAATTCATTTAAAAAATTTTCTGAAAAAACATTATCAAAAAAGCTAAAAACCGCATCACTGAAGAATTTTAAAAAAGAGAGCGATATAACAAAGGATGGAAAAATTAAAGATGTTATAATTGAAAAAGAAAAGTTACTTGTTCAGATATCAAAGGAAGCCATCTCAACAAAAGGACCCAGACTAACTACCCAGCTCTCATTAGCAGGTAGATATATGGTATTATTGCCATTTTCTGATAGAGTTTCTGTTTCACAAAAAATAAATAGCTCTGAAGAAAAGAGTAGGTTGAAAAATTTGATCAAGAGTATAAAACCACATGGTTTTGGAGTTATTATAAGAACGGTTGCTGAAAGTAAAAAAGTTGCAGAGCTAGATGCTGATTTAAAAAACTTATATAAAAAATGGCAGTTATTATATAAAAATTTAAAGAATGCTAGTCCTGGAGATATTGTTTTAGGGGAACTAGATAAATCATCTGTAATACTTCGTGATCTTTTAAGCTCTAAATTCAACAATATTCATATTAATAACTCCCAACTTTTTCAAGATCTAAAAAATTATTTGACTAGAATCTCTCCAAATCAAGAAAAAATCGTAAAACTGTATAGTGATAGTGAGCCAATTTTTCAAAAATTTAATGTTACGAAACAGATTAAGACTTCATTTGGAAAAACAGTCACTATGAAAAAGGGAACTTATTTAGTCATTGAGCATACAGAAGCTTTGCATGTGGTAGATGTAAATAGCGGAAAAAAAGTTGATGCAAAAAAAGATCAAGAAACCAATGCTCTAGACGTCAATTTAGAAGCTGCAGATGAGTTAGCAAGACAACTTCGATTAAGAGATATGGGTGGTATTATTGTAGTGGATTTTATTGATATGCAAAAAGAAGCAAACAGAAAGAGGCTTTTTGAAAAAATGAAAGAGGCAATGAAATCTGATAAAGCCAAACATCACATTTTACCTCCTACAAAATTTGGACTTGTGCAAATTACAAGAGAAAGAGTACGTCCGGAAATGAATATAGACACAATGGAAAAATGTCCAATGTGCACAGGCAATGGAAAAATAGATTCTAGCTTACTGCTAATCGATCAAATAGAGAGTAAGATTAGTGGATTAATAAAAACAACTAATACAGCGATTCGTATTGCGACACATCCTTTTGTTGCTAGTCATATAAATAAAGGGTGGCTTTTTAGCTCTATAAGATATAAATGGCAAAGAAAATATGGTAGAAAGATTAACATACGCCCTGACGAAAGGTTGCATTTATTGCAATATAGTGTAATTAATAGTTAGATCTTTATTGTTCTTTGGTAATTTACCATAAGTGGTATAATTGCAAGAATAAGTAACAGAAAACCAATAGCGTAACCCCATCTAATATTATCCTCAACATTAAAAAATGGGAGCATAAAAACTCCAATTAGCATCATTCTTACTAACACGTTCAAAGAATTAAATACTGAATTAGTTCTTCCTATGACATTATTCGGTACATGATTAAAAATAAAAGTTGTTCTTAATACGCGAACACCAGCATTACTGATTCCTATCATTAAATTTGCAATAAAAAATACTAATAGTGATTTGTAAAAAGTCATGCCCAAAAATCCAATCATAACAAACATCATTAATAAAATTACACCAAGAACCGTATTGTATCTTTTAAACAATTTGATAATAAAAAGTCCTGATATGATCGCTCCTATGCAATAATAAACCTCAGCAGAAGCATAAATATCTCCTTTTTCTTCTAAGAAATTTTTTACATACGAAGGTAATAATACATGAATCTCTACTAATGTAAAAGCGAAAAGCATGTACGAAGCAAAACCGAAATTAAAAATTAAAGGATTGTCCTTTAAATAATTAAATCCTGTTTTAAATCTTTTAAACAAACTTCCTACTTGTATTTCTTCTTTTGCAATTGGATTGTATTTAATAAACATAATAATTAGTGTTGCTAAAAAATAAGATATAGCATCCATTAAGAATATCTCATGAATCATCCATGCTTTAATATTAAAGGGTAAATTTATATCGAACCCAGCTAAATTCATAATTCCATCGACTGTTCCAGTAAGTAATAAGGCCGCAAATGCGCCTGCAAATATACTTGTAGATTGACCCTGTATCTCAATATAAGAATTTAGCTTTCCATAATATTTCTTTTCAGTTATTTCTTGTCCAAAAGCATAAAGGTTAGGATAATGAACATTATAATTAAGTATAGTAAGCGCAAAAACAAATATTACTAACATGTCCGTAACAGTATTATAATAAAACCCTGAAAACGAAACTGCTCCAATTAAAAATCCGCAAATAACATTTGTGATAATAAATAATTTTTTTCTTGAATATCTATCAATGAGGGTTCCTGCGTATAATCCCCAAAATAAAGTAATAAAAGTTATAATAATATACGAGAGACTAAAAATCTGAGGTCGATTTACAATCTCAATAAAATACCAAGGTATAGCTATCATACTTATCCCTTGAGCAAATCCAGAAATAATATTTGCTACAAACAGCAAGTAAATAGCTCCCCTATTTTTCATGGCTACAAAATTAATATATATAGTGATAAATACTATTTTTGATAAATTAACATTTTATGTCATATCCTGAACTCTTAGATAAAATTAAACGATATTGTATGATGGAAGAAAGATGTAGAAAAAATGTCTATAAAAAACTACTAGACTATGGCATGGAAAAGGAAAAAATAAATTCAGTGATAATAAAACTAATGAAAGATGATTTCATTAATGAAAAAAGATTTGCATATTTTTACAGTAGAGGAAAATTTTTAATCAATCAATGGGGGAAAAGAAAAATCGAATTCGAACTAAAAAAAAAGAGAATTCATAACTCTGATATAAACCAAGCTTTAGAAGAAATTGACCAAGATGATTATAATTCAGTATTATTAAGTCTTCTTAAAAAGAAAAACGAAAAAATCAAAAAGATTCCAAAATCAAAAAAAAAACAAAAATTAATTAACTATTTTTTATCGAAAGGTTTTGAATTAGACCTAATATGGAAAAATATAATTAAATTAGAAAAAGAAAACCTAATCTAACATGGTTACAGAAGAGCAATTTAAAAATCTTTATAAACGAGCTGATTCTCTTTTTAAATTTTTAAAAATAGAACAAAAAAGGAAAGATGTTCTAAAGTTAGAGACTGAAACTCAATCAGCTGAATTCTGGAGTAAAAAAGATAATGCACAAATGGTGCTAAAAAAAATTAGTCATTTAAATAGTTGGGTTAAGTCTTATGAAGAAATTATAATTCATTTGGAAGAATTGCAGATAATGTTAGAGTTTAAAAAAGAAAAAGAAGAGGTTAATGACAGTGAAATTACCAAATCATTCGAAACATCATTAAGACTTATTGAAGACTTAGAATTTAAAAATATGTTAAATAAAGAAGAGGATTCTATGTCTGCAATTCTATCAATTAATCCTGGAGCAGGAGGGACTGAAAGTCAAGATTGGGCAGAAATGATTATGAGAATGTATTTAATGTGGGGGGAAAAGAATAATTACAAGGTCAGGGAGCTGGATATACAAAAAGGGGATATTGCTGGTATAAAATCTGCTACATTAGAATTTGAAGGAGATTTTGCTTTTGGAAACCTTAAAGGAGAAAACGGAGTACATAGATTAGTAAGAATCTCTCCATTTGATTCAAATGCCAAAAGACATACTTCATTTGCTTCTGTTTTTGTTTACCCATTAGTAGATAATACTATAGAAGTTGAGATAGACTTAAATGAGATTTCTTGGGATACGTTTAGATCAGGGGGTGCAGGGGGACAAGGAGTAAATAAAGTTGAAACAGCAGTCAGGCTAAAACACAAACCAACAGGAATTGTTATTGAAAATTCTGAAACAAGATCTCAATTAGAAAACAAAGAAAAGGCTATTCAGTTATTAAAATCTCAACTTTACGATTTGGAAATTCGTAAATTAGAAGAAGAAAAAAATAAAATTGAAGGCAATAAGAAAAAAAATGAATGGGGCTCTCAAATTAGGAATTATGTACTGCATCCATATAAAGTTGTTAAAGATCTCAGGACAAATCTTGAAAATACAAATCCAATGTCTGTCTTAGATGGAGATTTAAACAAATTTATAAAAGCATACTTAATGAAGTTTGGACAGGAAGGTAGGTTAGAATAAATATTTGAAAAATGTAATTTAAACTAGGATGGGATTTGATCGTCTTCAAGCTTTCCTTCTTTAAACCAAACAAAGAGGAAAAGTGGAATGACAGAAGCTAAAAATATAATTGACCAAAAAGCCATTAAGAAGATAAAAAGGAAAAGTAAAAAGCCTAAAAATTTCATAATGTTTAATTTTGCACAAATTAACAATAACAAATACTATTATCAAAACATTTTATAATGAAATATAGAATTGAAAAAGACACTTTAGGAAAGGTTAAGGTTCCAGCAGAGAAATATTGGGGAGCTCAAACAGAAAGAAGTAGAAATAACTTCAAAATAGGAAAGGAGTCTAGCATGCCTTTAGAGATTATATATGCTTATGCGATTGTAAAAAAAGCAGCAGCATATGCAAATGCAGAATTAAAAGTTTTATCAAAGAAAAAGAAAAGCTTAATCACAAAGGCTTGTGATGAAATCATAAAAGGCTTACATGATAAACAATTTCCATTAGTAGTTTGGCAAACTGGTAGCGGAACTCAAACCAATATGAATATAAATGAGGTTATTGCTAATAGAGCGCACGTAATTAATGGTGGATCACTTGATGATTCGATAAAGATTCTGCATCCAAATGATGATGTTAATAAATCTCAAAGTTCAAATGATACATTTCCAACAAGTATGCATATCGCATCTTATATGATGTTAGTAGACCATACAATTCCTGCTATTATAAAGCTAAAAGATGAGCTCAAAATAAAATCAAATGAATTTAATAATATAGTTAAAATAGGAAGGACTCATCTTATGGATGCCACTCCTTTAACGTTAGGGCAAGAGTTTTCTGGATATGTATCTCAATTAGAGCATGGGGTTAAATCGCTTAAGGGTTCTCTAAAACATTTATCAGAACTTGCTTTAGGAGGAACTGCAGTAGGAACAGGTATTAATACCCCAAAAGGATATACAAAACTGGTCATCAAAACAATTGCTAGCATAACAAAAGAGCCATTTATTCCTGCAAAAAATAAATTTGAAGCTATTGCTTCTCATGATGCAATTGTAGAAAGTCACGGTGCATTAAAACAAATAGCAATATCTCTAAATAAAATCTCAAATGATATTCGTTTATTAGCATCCGGGCCTAGAGCTGGAATTGGAGAAATTATTCTTCCAACTAATGAACCGGGATCTTCGATTATGCCTGGGAAAGTTAATCCAACGCAATGTGAGGCGTTGACTATGGTTTGTGCGCAAATCATAGGAAACGATATGGCTATAGCGGCTGGTGGGATGCAAGGTCATTTCGAACTCAATGTGTTTAAACCTTTGTTAGCTGCAAATTTTATAGAATCTGCAAGAATTCTGGGAGATTCTTGCTTATCTTTTGCAAAAAACTGTATAAAAGGAATTAAGGCTAATCACAAAATGTTAGAAAAAAATCTAAATAATTCATTAATGCTAATAACGGCTCTCAATTCTAAAATTGGATACGAAAAAGCAGCAGAGATCGCTAAAAGTGCATACAAAAATGATACGACTTTAAAAGAAGAAGCTGTAAAATCTGGCTATTTAACTGCTGAGGAGTACGCTATGTGGGTTGATCCAAAGAAAATGTGTGGGAATTAAAAATTTCAGACATATTTTTCTCCGATTTTTATTTTTACATCTGACACAAATTGTTTGATTTTTTGTTCATCTTCTTTTTTACATATTAACAAAACTCCCGAACTTTCAACAACTATATAGCCATTCATTCCTTGCATTACAACTAATTTGTCATTAGGCATATTGACAATATTATCTGTAGAATCATAGAGTATTACTTTACTTCCATGAACAGCATTTCTGTTATTATCATGTTGAAGATGTTGGTATAAAGAGCTCCAAGTTCCTAAATCGCTCCAGCCAAAATCAGCAGGAATGACATATACATTTTCTGATTTTTCCATTATGCCATAATCGATTGAGATATTTTTACATCCAGGAAAGACATGTTCTATAAATTCTCTTTCTTGCTTTGTATTAAAGTATTTTATTCCATCATGAAAAACATCATACATATCTCTAAGATATTTTCTAAAAGATTTAATAATAGTCTTTGCGTTCCAAATAAAAATGCCTGAATTCCACAAAAACTCACCGCTATCAATAAACTGAAGCGCTAAATCTTGATTTGGTTTTTCAGTAAAAGTTTTAACTTTCATAAAATCAGGATTTAACCCTAAAGATTTATTTTCAAATTGAATATATCCATAACCAGTATCTGGTCTTGTAGGTTTTATACCAACAGTAACCAAAACTTCTTCTATTTGAGTTACTTTTAATGCTGATTTCATGATACGATTAAATTCGATTTGATTTGTTATTAAGTGATCTGATGGAGTAACTAAAATATTGGCATCTGGATTCTTTGCATAAATTTTAAAAACGCTGTATGCGATACATGCAGCTGTATTTCTCATTACAGGTTCGCATAGAAGGTTAGTAGATTTTAATAAAGGTAATTGATCCCTGCACAACTTCTTGTATTTAGAATTTGTAACTACAAGAATATTCTCAACTGGACAAATCTTAGAAAGTCTATTATAAGTTTGCTGAATTAGAGATTCTCCGGTTCCTAAAATATCTATAAATTGTTTAGGAAAAGAAGATTTACTCATAGGCCAGAATCGAGATCCTATTCCTCCAGCCATAATTACAGCATAATTGTTGCTTTTATTCATATAATTAAACAATAAAGTTAAATGCTGTGCAAAAATACAATAAATAAAAGAATCATTATTTAGTTATAGTAGTTCTACATTTGATAATGGATGAACAAGATATGTTTTGTTATTTTGTAAATCTAAACACTTAATTCTTTTTCGTATTTTCTTTCCTTTTCTAAACAATCTTCCAGAAGATATTTTAAAAACATCTCCTTCTTTTAAAGAATCTAGAAAAGTTATGTTTTGATTATCATACATTAATAATTTTTTGGGAAGTTTAGTATGGGAAAATAGAGAGGCGGTTGGATTTTCTGCATAGTTTTTAAGAAAATGTGTTATGTCTTTAGGAAAAAGATTAAGCTCGAGTAAATCTTTCAATAAGTTTGAATAAATAGACTTCCATTCATAACCATGCGGAACGCACGCAGAAATACCTTTTCTCCATACTAATGCATGAGCGATTTCATGAGCAAGTGTTATTAAAAATAAATATTTATTTAAATCAGAATTAATTGTTATTTCAATAGATTCTTTTCTAACTCTAAAATCTCCTAGCTTAGTCCTTCTTGGCTTGCTTAGATGCACTTCTACGTTAGCAATTGATATCCATTCGCTAATTAAAGGAATGCTTGCTTTGGGAATATATCCTTTTAACAGCTCCATCTAAGCTAATATTTAACAAGAAACAAATTAGAGAAATAAGTTATATATACCATATTTTTCGATTCTTATTTTGATATTATTTTAATAATTCTATGTATACTTTGTAGAGCATACTCTAATTACGATATACTATACAAGGATTAGAATCCTAGAGCTAAAGCTATGTAACCTACAATTAAAGCAATTACTAGTCCAAATATAGAAACAATAAACCCATCTTTTTTATTTTCTGCAAGTAAAGGGAAGATGCCGTCTCCACTTGTTGCTATAGCTGCTGCAATTAATGCTGCAATAGGGAAATTAGGGATCTCAATAAAGGCTACTGCAACTGCAATCATTCCCCCGCAACCAGGAGTCATCCCTATTAGAGCTGCTAATAATACCACAACATATGTTGAAGATGTCATCCATGCATCAAATCTCTCTGCTCCCACAAGTATATCAATGATGTAATTAGTAAGAAATAAACCAATAAAAACGTATGTTACTACCAGAGCAACATCTAAGATTGAATGTAATGTGGTCGATTTCATATCATTCATATCGCTATAGCAATCATGGTGTTTGTATATAAATCTACTTATAAAGTAAAAAATCATACAAATAACTGTAAGCATTACTGAAACCCAATAAGTTAAACTTGAGATAATATCAATGCTTCCACC